>Ga0209344_10000148_pt1 | contig 144299 bp, 116 predicted proteins | sample Cruoilmetagenom6_FD_187293 | JGI IMG/M metagenome (GOLD analysis project Ga0209344, IMG submission 187293) | Oil polluted marine microbial communities from Coal Oil Point, Santa Barbara, California, USA - Santa Barbara Oil Seep Sample 6 (SPAdes)... | ecosystem: Environmental > Aquatic >... | reverse complement strand
AACTGTGGACTAAAGACGGCCTACTTATTTGTTATTCTTTAATACGTTCTTTGTAAGTTCCTTTATCTGTTTCAACTTTAATTTTATCTCCTTCGTTGATAAATAATGGAACATTAACTTCTGCACCAGATTCTACCGTTGCTGGTTTAGTTGCATTAGTTGCAGTGTTTCCTTTTACACCAGGTTCAGTAGCTGTAACTTCTAATATTACAGAAGCTGGTAAATCTACTGAAAGTGGCATGTTATCTTCCGTATTAATTTGAATAGTTACAATTTCTCCTTCTTTCATTAAATCTGGTCTATCTAATGCTGACTCTAATAATCTAATTTGTGTATAATCCGATTCATTCATAAAATGATAGAATTCGCCATCATTGTATAAATATTGAAATTTATGTGTTTCAACACGTACATCTTCAATTTTATGACCAGCAGAAAATGTGTTATCTAGGACTTTACCTGTAGTAACACTTTTCATTTTAGTTCTTACAAAAGCAGGACCTTTTCCTGGTTTTACATGAAGAAATTCAACAATTTTATAAATATCATTGTTATATCTTATACATAATCCGTTTCTAATATCTGAAGTACTTGCCATTATTTTATTGTTAGTTGTTAATTTATAGTCTTAATTGTTTTTAGACATTCAAATAAAACTATTTGTTTATTTCTAGTTTAAAGTCTTAGTTGTTTAATTTGATTTAAAGTAGCCTTTCATAATTCCACGATGCGAATTCTTAATAAATTGAAGAATTTCGTCACGTTCTGGAGTGGCTTCCATTTCTGCTTCAATTAAATCTGAAGCTTGTGTATTATTATAATTTTTTTGATAGAGCATTCTATAAATATTCTGAATCTCTCTAATTTTTTCTGTACTGTAACCTCTTCGTCTTAACCCAACTGAATTAATTCCAACATACGATAATGGTTCTCTACCAGCTTTAACAAATGGAGGCACGTCTTTTCTAACTAAGGATCCACCAGTTACAAAGGCATGATTTCCTATGGCACAAAATTGATGTACAGCAGTCATTCCTGCTAAAACTACATAGTCTCCAACAGTAATATGACCTGCTAGTGTGCTATTATTTGAAAATATACAATTGTTACCAACGATACAATCGTGCGCTACATGGCAGTAAGCCATAATCAAACAATTATCACCTATTACGGTTTTCATCTTGTCTGTTGTACCACGATTTATAGTTACACATTCTCTAATGGTAACATTGTCTCCTATTTCTACGGTTGTGTCTTCGTCGTTATACTTTAAATCTTGAGGTACTGCTGAAATAACAGCTCCTGGAAAAATATTACAATTTTTTCCGATTCGAGCACCTTCCATAATAGTTACATTACTTCCAATCCAAGTACCTTCACCTATTTTTACATTATTATGAATCGTTGTAAAAGGCTCTATAACTACATTCTTTGCAATCTTTGCACCAGGATGTACGTATGCTAACGGTTGGTTCATTTTTTTTATTTTATAATTTGAAGTAAAAATATAATGCTTCTTAATTTCAATAGCCTTAAGCTATACCATTAATTTTTACTTAACTTTTGATATTTGTGCCATCAATTCTGCTTCTGCGCATAATTTACCATTGGCATAGGCATATCCTTGCATATGGCAAATCCCTCTTCTTATTGGGGAAATTAATGAACATTTAAATATTAATGTATCACCAGGAACAACCTTTTGTTTGAATTTTACATTATCCATTTTCATAAAGAATGTCAAATAATTTTCTGGATCAGGAACTGTGCTTAACACTAAAATTCCACCTGTTTGAGCCATAGCTTCTACAATTAAAACGCCAGGCATAACTGGTGCTCCAGGGAAATGCCCTTTAAAGAACTCTTCGTTCATGGTGACATTTTTCATACCAATAACATGGTTATTAGTTAGTTCGTAAACCTTATCTAATAACAAAAAGGGTTGTCTGTGTGGTAACATGTCCATAATTTGATTCACATCCATTAATGGTTCTGAATTCAAATCTATCTGAGGCACATTATTTCGTCTTTCGTTCTTTATAAGCTTAGACATCTTTTTTGCAAATTGTGTATTTACAAAATGTCCTGGTTTATTTGCTATAACTTTTCCTCTTATACGTGTACCAATTAAAGCTAAGTCACCAACAACATCTAATAGTTTATGACGTGCTGCCTCGTTAGGATGGTGCAATGTAAGGTTATCTAAAATTCCATTAGGTTTAACAGCAATATTATCTTTATTAAACGCTACTCTTAATTTCTCCATAGTTTCTGGAGACAATTCTTTATCTACATAAACAATAGCATTATTTAAGTCACCACCTTTTATTAGTCCATGCTCTAAAAGCATTTCAATCTCGTGTAAAAAACTAAAGGTTCTTGCGTCTGCAATCTCTGATTTAAAATCTGAAACTTTATTTAATGTCGCATTTTGAGTACCTAAAACTTTGGTACCAAAGTCTACCATAGTCGTAATTTGATAAGAACTAGAAGGCATTAATATTATTTCGCTTCCAGTTTCTTCATCGCAATAAGATACAACCTGTGTTACTTCATATTCTTCCCTAAGAGCATCTTGTTCTACAATACCAGCTTTTTCTATTGCTTCCACAAAGAATTTAGAAGAGCCATCCATTATTGGTGGTTCAGAAGCATTTAGTTCTATAATAGCATTGTCTATATCTAAACCTACTAAAGCTGCTAAAACGTGCTCGCAGGTTTGTATAGTTACTCCATTTCTCTCTAAGCACGTACCACGTTGTGTATTTGTAACGTAATTAGCATCTGCTTCTATTTTAGGATTGCCTTCAAGGTCAACTCTAACAAATACAAATCCTGAATTCTCTAAACCAGGTTTAAATACTAATTTAACATCTGCACCAGTATGAAGTCCTACACCTGTTAGTGTTACTTCCTTTTCAATGGTTTTTTGTCTCGTTTCCGTTTTAATTATTGCCATCTACTTTTTTTTCTAATTCATTAATAGTTTTTACGAGTTTTGGTAAATTTTTAAAATAAACATACGATTTATTCCAATCGGAATACCCAAAAGAAGGAGAACCTTGTAAAACCTCGTTATCTTTTACATTTCTTCCTATACCAGATTGAGCTTGCACTTTTACATTGTTTCCAATGATTAAATGTCCTGCAATGCCTACTTGTCCTCCAATTTGGCAATGTTCTCCAATTTTTGTAGAACCAGCCACTCCTGATTGAGCAGCTATAACCGTATTTTTTCCGATTTCTACATTATGTGCAATTTGTATTTGATTATCTAATTTTACACCTGTTCTTATAATTGTAGAACCTATTGTTGCTCTATCTATAGTTGTACCAGCACCAACATCTACATAATCCTCTAAAATAACATTACCTGTTTGTGGGATTTTAGTGTAACCACCATCTTTTGTTGGAGCAAAACCAAAACCATCGGCACCAATTATAGCGCCAGAATTGATAACACAACTATTTCCTAAAATACAGTCCGAATAAATCTTTCCACCAGGATAAACAATTGAATTGTCTCCTATTTTTACATTATCTCCAATAAATGAATGTGGATAAATTTTAACATTATCTCCAATTTCTACATTATTACCAATGTAAGCAAAAGCACCTATATATATATTATCTGGAACCTTAACGCTTTCTGAAATAAAACAAGGTTGTTCTATACCCGATTTATTTGATTTTATACGATCGTAATATTCTAACAATTTAGAAAAACCTTCATAAGCATCTTCAACTTTAATTAGCGTCGTTGAAATAGGTTTTTCGGGTTTAAAATCTGTATTTACAATAGTAATTGATGCTTCTGTGGTATATATATAAGGTGTGTATTTAAGATTAGATAAAAAAGTTAATGAGCCTTGCGTTCCTTCTTCAATCTTAGAGAGTTTAAAAACTTCAATATTAGGGTCACCAACAACTGTTCCTTCTAAAATACCTGCGATTTGTTCTGCTGTAAATTTCAATGATTAGATTTTAAAGTCATGTTGCTTTCCGCAAAAATAGAAAAAAAGGATTACATTTTCTTTTTAGGGTAACACATATAATATTTAGTAATGGGTTTACTCAGTGCTTTTAGGTTTAATTGGTCTGATGCTTTTACGATGTCTTTTATTTTCCCTGATTTAAATAAGATGTTGATTTTCTGAAAGTTATTCTGATATGCTTGGTTTGTTAATTTCCCTTGAAACACAAAATATGAGGCTTCATGATTAGTAATTTTATGTTTTTTTATTAAAGCTTCTGAATGCATTTTTAATTCTGAAGATTTAATGGGCTTATTTTTCAGCTTTACTTTTAATAAGTTTCTATTTAATATCATTTGGCAAAGGTTACTCAATACAAAATCTTCATGGTTTTGCCAATCTTTCATAGCTGCTACAATATCATAATCGTCTAATTTTGAAAAAACAGTTAAAGTTTCATTATTAAAATTTTCGGCATTAATTTCAGAAAAAAGAAAATAAAATAAAGCATCACTACAATTTAACTTTGCTCCTTGTTGCACTAATTCTTTTGCTCGCTTTAATGTTCCCATTAATAATTGTTCGGCAACGACACCTGTTTTATGCATATATACTTGCCAATACATAAAACGTCTAGCTATTAAAAACTTTTCTACGCTTAAAATCCCTTTTTCTTCTACTACTAACTGGTCGTTAACAACGTTTAACATGGTGATTAATCGCTCACTATTTATATTACCTTCTGCAACTCCTGTATAAAAACTATCGCGCTTTAAATAATCTGCTCTATCCATATCTAATTGGCTAGAAATGAGCTCACACATAAATTGTCGTGGGTATTCTCCTTTAAAAATTGAAATAGCTAACGTTAAACTTCCGTTAAACTCTGCATTGAGTTCTTCCATAAAACGCAATGAAATTTCTTCGTGAGAAACATTATTTACGATACTATGTTCCATGGCATGAGAAAAAGGACCATGACCAATATCATGCAACAGAATGGCTATTAACAATCCGTTTTCTTCACCCTCACTAATTGTAACTCCCTTAAAACGAAGTACATTAACAGCCTTTTGCATTAAATGCATACAACCTAAAGCATGATGAAAACGCGTATGATGTGCACCTGGATAAACCAAGTAAGACAATCCCATTTGGCTAATGCGACGTAATCTTTGAAAGTATTTATGTTGAATAATATCGAAAATTAACGAATTCGGAATCGTAATAAATCCGTAAATTGGATCGTTAAAGATTTTAAGCTTATTTTTTGTAGGCAAAATTTTAAAATTCAAAAATTAATAAACAAATATACCATAACATGATAAATATTCTCTGGGTTGACGATGAAATAGATTTATTAAAGCCTCATATTATCTTTTTAGAGCAAAAAGGTTACACTGTTACCAAATGCCAAAGTGGTACTGAAGCTTTAGAAATTATAACTGACACAAACTTTGATATCGTCTTTTTAGATGAGAATATGCCTGGGTTGACAGGGTTAGAAACTTTAAACGAAATAAAAGAACGACGTGCCAATTTACCTGTAGTAATGATTACTAAAAGTGAAGAGGAATATATTATGGAAGAAGCAATTGGTAATAAAATTGCCGATTATTTAATAAAACCCGTAAATCCAAATCAGATATTATTGAGCTTAAAGAAAAATTTAGACCACTCCCGTTTAATATCTGAAAAAACAACCTCTAATTACCAACAAGAATTCCGAAAGATTGCTATGGATTTATCTATGGTTAATTCGTATGAGGAATGGGTAGATTTATATCAGAAATTAATTTACTGGGAACTACAATTAGAAAGTATTGAAGATGCTGGGATGACTGACATTTTAGAGTCTCAAAAAAACGAAGCCAATATGCAATTTGGTAAGTTTATTGAGAAAAACTATGAAGACTGGTTTCAACCCAACACAGATGCGCCAGTAATGTCGCATACCTTATTTAAAGATAAAATTATTCCTGAATTAAGTGATAAACAACCAACAGTTTTAGTGGTGATAGATAATTTACGTTATGATCAATGGAAAGCGTTTGAACCTATTGTAAACAATTATTACAAAAAAACTTCTGAACTGGCATTTTATAGCATCTTACCTACAGCAACACAATACGCACGTAATGCTATATTTTCGGGATTAATGCCTGCTGATATGGAAAGTTTATTTCCACAATATTGGAAAAATGATACTGATGAAGGCGGAAAAAATTTACATGAAGCCGATTTTCTAAGAGAACAGTTAAAACGCTTAGGATTAGGTCACCTAAAACATGAATACCATAAAATCACTAATCTTAAAGCTGGAAAAAAATTAGTTGAAAATTTTAGGTCTTTAAAAGATAATGACCTTAATGTGATTGTCTATAATTTTGTGGATATGCTTTCGCATTCTAAAACCGAAATGGAAGTCGTTAAAGAACTAGCATCTAACGACAAAGCATATCGTTCGCTAACGGTAAGTTGGTTTAAAAACTCACCATTATTAGAAATGATTCAATTATCACAACAGCTCGGTTTTAAACTAATATTAACTACAGATCATGGCACTATAAATGTAAAAGCTCCTACTAAAGTTATTGGAGATAGAGACACTAGTCTAAATCTGCGATATAAAACAGGCCGTAGTCTAACTTACCAAGACAAAGATGTTTTAGCCGTTAAGAATCCTAAATCTATACATTTACCTTCATTAACAATGAGTAGCTCGTTTATATTTGCAAAAGGAGATCTATTTTTAGCATATCCTAATAACTTTAATCATTATGTAAGCTATTACAGAAACACATATCAACATGGCGGTGTGTCTTTAGAAGAAATGGTTATTCCATTCGTAGTAATGGACCCTAAATAATTACTGTCATATACAAGATTAAGTTGTCCAAATAAAACTTGTATTTTAAAGAGATACTCATATTAAACGATAACAAAAATCCTTTAAAACGCAAAAATAATCGACGAAATGCATTTTTATTTAGGTTTTTCAAAAATTTATACTTAATATTGTAGCATTAAATTTTAAAAAAAACATTGAAAACTATAGAGTTTACATACCATATTAAAGATATTGATGCTACCGCAAGCCGTGTTTTAGGATATTTGGATACTAAGACAGTGTTATTTAATGGTAATATGGGTGCTGGCAAGACTACATTTATAAATGCACTTATTAAAACAATGCAAAGTGAAGATATAGCGACGAGCCCAACCTTTTCTATTGTAAACGAATATACTTTACCAAATGACAAAGTATATCATTTTGACTTCTATAGGATAGAATCTATAGATGAAGTCTATAGTTTTGGTATAGAAGACTATTTAAATAGTAATCATTGGTTATTTATGGAGTGGTCAGAACGTATTGAAGAACTCATACCAGAAGATTCACAAACCATTACCATTACTCATTTAAACGATAATATTAGATCCCTCAAATTAACTGTAAACACTAGACATTTAACCGAGAACGAAGCCATGACAGTATCAAAATTTTAAAAAAAAATTAATACTATTCCTACAAGAAGACACTAGTATTACGGAAAAACCGTAATTGAAGCCTCATAATTTATTGGACTTTAACAATTTCTCATTTGTAAGCACTACACAATGCTTTTACATTTGTTGTAATTAATTAATTAAATCCCTTAAATTATGAAGACTAAAAAAAACTTAGTATTAGCAATTGCAATCTTCGGAGGAATGTTATTTACTGTACAAGCTACTAACATTATTGACTTAGATGGACAAACAACAACACAAATTGAAAAGAAAAAATTCAAGAAGCCAAGAAGCTTATAAAGCTAGTTTCAAGAAAGGTGCTCTGCTTGCGATTATTATAGCTAGTGTACCATTCTTATTTTCTTTACATGAAAGTATTCCAAGTAAAAAAATTTGGAGTACTTTTTTGTTTACATATGACAGTAAAGTATGGGAAGATGCCAACTTGGTAATGTGGATCTTTACAGGCAAAGCCATACCTTTATTACTTTTACTAATTTGGTTTTTTACATGCCGTCACTGGTGGCACCATGCATTAATTGTTCCTATTGTAATGTATACTTACCAAATTTTTGATTTATTTAATGAAGACCAAGGGTATTTTGACGAATATCAAATAGTCGTATTACTACCAATTATGGCATTTGTTGTGCCTTCTATTTACTTAATTAGAGCTAAGGCATTCAACAAAATAAATAATGCAGATAAAACACTTGAAGAACTTGAAGAAGAATTCATGATTAAGCCTAAAGGTGTTTGGAGTAAGGTTAAGCAATATTTTTAATCTTCTATTTGACATTTGATTGAGATATTATTCGTAATTTGAAGTTAATTTACGTATCGTAATATTTATAGCGTTTCGTTATATTGCAATTACTATTAAAATTGACCAATTAAATGAGTAAATCTTTGTCACCATTTACAAGAGCCCAATTATTACCTCAAGAAGAGACTTTAGAAATTCTTAAACAAAAAGGAGAACTATTTATTGGAATTCCTAAAGAAGCTCATTTTCAAGAACGGCGTGTATGTTTAACACCAGATGCAGTATCTGCATTAACAGCCAATGGCCATCGTGTACTATTCGAATCTGGCGCAGGTGAAGGTGCAAATTTCAAAGATAAAGATTATAGCGAAGCAGGTGCAGAAGTTACAAAAGATACCGCAAAGGTATACTCCTGCCCTATTATTCTTAAAGTAGAACCTCCTTCTATAGATGAAATAAAACTCATTAATCCGCAAACACTTTTAATTTCTGCGCTTCAAATAAAAACACAAAACAAATCTTATTTTGAAGCTTTAGCAAAAAAACGAATTACAGCATTAGCATTTGAATATATTAAAGATGATGACGGTGCATATCCTGCCGTAAGCTCTCTTAGCGAAATTGCAGGTACGGCTTCCATATTAATCGCATCAGAGTTATTATCTAATGTAAATGGTGGCAATGGTTTAATGCTAGGTAATATTAATGGAGTACCACCTACAGAAATAGTTATTTTAGGAGCTGGTACTGTTGGAGAATTTGCAGCACGTTCTGCTATTGGCTTAGGTGCTAATATTAAAGTATTTGACAGTTCTATCACTAAACTCCGTCGACTTCAAAATAATTTGGGCCGTACTGTTTACACCTCGACTATGCAGCCTAAAAATCTTTTAAAAGCCTTAAAACGTTGTGATGTTGCCATTGGAGCTGTAAGAGGACTCAATCGTGCACCAATTGTAGTTACCGAGAGTATGTTAAGCCATATGAAAGCAGGGTCTGTTGTTATAGATGTTAGCATAGATATGGGTGGTTGTTTTGAAACTAGCGAAGTTACCACACACGACAAACCTACTTTTGAGTATAATGGTGTAGTTCATTATTGTGTACCTAATATTCCAGCGCGATATTCTAGAACAGCCTCAGTTTCAATTAGTAATATTTTCACTCCGTACCTATTAGAAATTGGAGAATATGGCGGTATAGAAAATGCGCTTCGATTTGATCGCGGTTTAAAAAATGGGTTGTATTTTTACCACGGCATTTTAACTAACAAATCTGTTGCAGAATGGTTTGGCTTAGATTACAACGATGCCAATTTATTAATTTTTTAATCTATTCTCAACGATTAACAACCGAATAGAATTATTTGCGCTACTATGAAATTTATACATCGTTTAGGCTACTATCTTGGTGGTTTTGCTATTGGTTTAATTCTTCTAATGTTTTTTTTAAACGGAAAAGATGCTTCTTGTGATTATGGACCTAATGCCAGAACAACAAAAAACATCAGTTCTAAACCCATACAATATTCTAATAAAGCCTCTGTATTTATAACAAACCAAGCTTTAGATTCTACAACAATAATCAATTTAGTAAAATTTGGAAGTGTTGATTTTTCTAAAAGCAAAACAAAAATAGATTCGTGTAAAATCTATTATATCGAAAACAGTTATAAAGAGCAAGAATTGGCTTTAAAAATTAAAAATTGTGACTCCATAGCGACACTCCTCGATATTAATTATACAAACAACTAATTTGTTGAAATTGTTTGGTGTAGAATTTAGACGTTTCATTCTAAATTCACATATTTGAAGCTATTTCCAACACTTAAAAATTATAACATGAAAATATTAGTAACAGGTGCCGCAGGATTTATAGGGTTTTACACCTCTAAAGTTTTACTTTCTAAAGGTCATCAAGTCGTTGGTTTGGATAATATTAATGATTATTATGATGTTAATTTAAAATATGACAGATTAACTGAATTAGGTATTTCTAAAGATGAAGCTTCAGAATTTAACACACTTTGTAATAGTAAATCTGAAGATTTTTCTTTTGTAAGAATGAATCTTGAAAACAGAGATGAGCTTCCTAAATTATTCAAAAACGAAAATTTTGATATTGTATGCAACCTTGCTGCACAAGCAGGAGTAAGATATAGTTTAGAAAACCCTGAAACTTATGTCGATTCTAATTTAGTTGGTTTTTTAAACATATTAGAATGTTGTAGAAACAACAATATTAAACACTTAGTTTATGCTAGTAGTTCTAGTGTATATGGTATGAATAAGAAAATACCGTTTTCAACTGATGACAATGTAGATCATCCAATAAGTTTATATGCTGCCACTAAAAAAAGTAACGAACTTATGGCACACACCTACAGTCATTTGTTTAAAATACCTACTACAGGTTTAAGATTCTTTACAGTATACGGCCCTTGGGGAAGACCAGATATGGCTATGTTTTTATTTACAGACGCCATTGTAAATAATAGACCTATTAATGTCTTTAATCATGGTAACATGGAACGGGATTTCACTTATATAGATGATATCGTAGAAGGAGTGGTTAGAATAATTGAAAAAACACCCACACAACGCATAGAAACTAATGAATTATACAAAGTCTATAATATTGGAAACAATAACTCAGTAAAACTATTAGACTTTATCAAGGAAATAGAAGTCAACCTAGGCAAATCTGCAACTAAAAATATGATGGAAATGCAACCTGGAGATGTAGAACGCACTTGGGCAGATGTTGATGAGCTTATTAAAGATTATGACTACAGACCTAACACATCTATAAAACATGGGGTTAAATCTTTTATAGATTGGTTTAAAAACTATTACAATTAAGAATAAATTTTGAACAAAAGTTCTTATTTTCGAAGCCTAAATGATACTTATCGTAAAAATATGCCATTGATATGTAATAATTACTTCAATTCAATTATTTCTATCAAATTTGCTGTCATTTACAATATTTAACTCAAATCTAAATAAACTTAAAAAACGAAGCGAGTATGTTAAGAATCTAGCATCTTGTTAGTTTAAAAAATAAAAATAAACACATGAAAATCACAAATATCTGTTGCATTGGGGCTGGCTATGTAGGAGGACCTACAATGGCGGTAATAGCAAAAAAAAATCCACACATAAAAGTTACTATTGTAGATATAAATGCAGAACGTATTGCAGCATGGAATAACAAAGACGTATCAAAACTACCAATTTACGAACCTGGATTAGCAGAAATCGTAGAAGAAACTAGAGGAAAAAATTTATTCTTCTCTACTGAAATAGATAAAACTATTAAAGAATCTGAAATGATTTTTATATCAGTAAATACACCAACCAAAACTTATGGTAAAGGAAAAGGTATGGCTGCTGATTTAAAATACGTAGAACTATGTGCAAGAAACATTGCTGAAGTAGCGACAACAAATAAAATTGTTGTAGAAAAATCAACCTTACCAGTAAGAACAGCCCAAGCTATAAAAAGTATTTTACACAATACAGGAAGTAATGTAAAATTTGATATTTTATCTAATCCTGAATTTTTAGCAGAAGGCACAGCAGTTCAAGATTTATTAAGTCCAGATCGTGTACTTATTGGAGGTGAATCTGAAGATGCTATTGAAAGTTTAGCCGCTATTTATGGAAGTTGGGTACCACAAGAAAGAATTTTAAGAACTAATGTATGGTCGTCAGAATTGTCAAAACTAACCGCTAACGCTTTTTTAGCACAACGTATATCTTCTATTAACGCTATATCAGAATTATGTGAACATACAGAAGCTAATGTAAACGAAGTCGCAAAAGCAATTGGAATGGACTCTAGAATTGGACCAAAATTCTTAAATGCATCTATTGGTTTTGGAGGTTCTTGTTTTCAAAAAGACATATTAAATCTTGTTTACATTGCTCGAAGTTATAACCTTAATGCTGTAGCAGACTATTGGGAACAAGTGATCATTCTAAACGACCATCAAAAACGACGTTTTTCTGATAACCTAATAAGTACACTCTACAATACGGTTTCTGGTAAAAAAATCGCAATATTAGGTTGGGCCTTTAAAAAAGACACCAACGATACAAGAGAATCTGCTGCTATTTATGTTGCAGACCACTTATTAAATGAACAAGCTAATATTGCCGTTTACGATCCTAAAGTAAATAGTGAAAAAGTGCAAGCAGATTTAAATTATCTTAATACAAGATCTAATGAGGAAAACAAAGATTTAGTCAAATATTATGACGATCCTTATGAAGTATCTAAAGACGCCCACGCAATTGCAATTATGACAGAATGGGATGAGTTTAAGACATACGATTGGCAAAGAATATATGAGCAAATGAAAAAACCTGCTTTTATTTTTGATGGAAGAAATATTCTTAACAAAAAAGAAATGACTAAAATAGGTTTTGAATACTCCTCAATTGGCCAATAATTTATTAATTATTATATAAAATAAAGCACCAAAAAAATTAATTTTTGGTGCTTTTTTCATGAGGTCGTTTTATTATTCTACGATTAGTTTTTTAGTTACATCTGTTTCTTCACCAATAAATTTTACAAAGTAAACACCAGACTGAAGTGAACTTATATCAACTTGAATCGTTGAGCTCGTACTTATATTTTCGTTAGATATTTGAGTACGTTGGATTAATTTCCCTGTGACATCATAAATATGCAAATCTGAAACAACCAACACTCCAGAAAATTTTATGTTAACTTGATCATCTGCTGGATTTGGGTATAAATTAAATTTAAAGTCTTTTGGGATATCTGTTGGATCCGTTGTTTGAGCTATACAATCCGTATCTATTTCTACTCTTACTGTAGCTTCATCAAAATCTAAAGGATTGAATACAGTAACCGTATAATCTGTTGTTACATCTGGAGACACCTGAATAGTTGGAGTTGTTTCTCCTGTACTCCACACATATTCATCTCCACCTGTAGCCGTCAATGTTGTCATTTCGTTTAAACAAATTACAACGTCTTCACCTGCGTCAGCATTAACATAATCAAAGACATTAACAGTGACTAGTTTTTCGTCATAACAGTCGCCTATATAACCCTTAACTTCATAAGTTGTAGTTGTAGAAGGACTCACAGCAATATTAGGTTGTGTAGCACCATTACTCCATTCATAAGTATTTGCTCCCGAAGCTGATAACGTTACAAAGTCACCATTTAAAATCTCAACACTATCACCATTTGCAATTACCACTTCTGGACTTGGATCTACATGAACCATAACATCGTCAGTATCTTCTTGTCCATTATTAAAAACTGTAACAGTGTAAGATGTTGTAGATAATGGACTTACAACAATACTTTGTGTCGTTTCTCCTGTACTCCATAAATAACTATCACCTTCATTTGCTGTTAATGTAACTTCATAAGTTTGATTGTCACAAACATAAGCATCTTCACCTGCTGAAGCTAAAAATACAGGTGTAACAGTAACCACTACCTCTACGACATCACTACTACAAGTATTTGTTGAACCTATAACTGTATATGTTGTTGTTTGAGTTGGGCTAACTACTATAGAATTAGAAGTGTCTCCTGTGCTCCATAAATAAGTTTCAGCACCATTAACAGATAAAGTTGTGCTTTCTCCTTCAACTATTGTAATATTTTCACTTGCTGTTATAACTGGTATTTCATTTACTGTAACCGTTACACTGTCTGTATCTGAATTTCCGTAATCATCAGAAACCGTAACTGTATAAGTGGTTGTTTCTGTTGGTGTAAATGTTGGATTGGCACCTGAACCACCAGTATTCCAAATATAACTTGTACCACCTGAAGCATTCAAGGTTACACTCTCGCCAATACAAATAGAAACATTGTTTCCCGCATTTGCGATAACCTCTGGTATTACGGTCACTTCAACTTGTGCCGTAGTTTCACACCCATTAGCTGAAAAACCAGTGACCATGTAAGTGGTAGTTTCTAATGGACTTACAACAATTGAGCCTGAAGAATCACCTGTACTCCAAAGGTAAGTTTCTGCACCATCAGCAATTAAGTTTGTACTTTCTCCTTCAAATATGGTAATATTTTCACTTACTGTAATACTTGGTAATTCGTTTACTGTAACCGTTACACTGTCTGTATCTGAATTTCCTAAATCATCAGAAACTGTAACTGTATAAGTTGTTGTTTCTGTTGGAGTGAATGTTGGGTTAGCAACTGTATCACCTGTATTCCAAGAATAGTTAGAACCTCCTGATGCATTTAATGTTACACTCTCACCTATACAAATTGAAACATCGTTACCTGCATTAGCAATAACTTCAGGGATGACTGTAACTGTAAACTGCAACTCTTCACTTTGACAACTATTAGGAGTAAAACCAACTACTGAATACGTTGTAGTTTGTGCAGGACTTACAGTAATACTACTACTAGAATTTTGACCTGTACTCCACAAATAAACATGTGCGCCATTAGCGGTTAAAGTTGTACTCTCACCTTCAAAAATTGTAGTATTTCCACTTACTGACACTATTGGAATTTCAGTTACTGTAACTATAACACTATCTGAATCTGTGTTTCCGTAATCATCAATTACAGTTACTGTATATGTTGTGGTTTCTGCTGGATTTACTATTATTGAAGCGCTTGTTTGTCCAGTGTTCCAAGAATAACTAGAACCACCTGAAGCTGTTAAAATCACACTATCTCCAAAACATATTGTTTCATTAATACCTGCATTAGCCTCAAGTTCAGGAATCACTGTTACAGTTATTTCTTCTGTTACTTGACATGCATTTACAGAAAATCCATTAACTAAATATGTTGTGGTTTCTAAAGGATTAACAACTATAGAATTTGTAGTCTCACCTGTATTCCATAAGTAAGTTTCAGCTCCGTTAGCTGTAAGCGTCGTACTTTCACCTTCAAAGATTGTAATATCTTCACTTACAATTAAATTTGATAATTCATTTACCATTATCGTAACACTATCTGTGTCCGAATTCCCATAATCATCTGAGACAGTAACGGTATAAGTTGTTGTTGCTAATGGACTCACCGTAATTGATTCACTAGTCTCCCCTGTGTTCCAAGAAAAATTAGAACTACCTGAAGCAGTCAACGTAATACTATCACCCGAGCAAATAGAAACGTTATTACCTGCGTCAGCTATAACTTCTGGTATAACACTTACTGTAACTTCTGCTGTTGTTTGACATCCGTTTACAGAATAACCTGTAACCGTATATGTTGTATTAACAGTTGGGGTAACTAATATAGAGTTTGAAGTATCATCTGTGCTCCAAAGATAAGTTTCTGCACCAACCACTGACAACTCTGTGCTTTCACCTTCGAAAACAGTAACATCTTCACTTATTGTTAAAATTGGTAGTTCTTTAACAGTTACAGTTACATCATCTGATTCTGTATTTCCATAATTATCAGATACAGTAACAGTATATGTTGTGGTTTCTGTTGGACTTAATGTAATTGAAGCACTAGTTTCACCTGTACTCCAAAAATAATTTAAACTACCAGAAGCTGTTAACGTTACACTCTCACCTATACAAATTTCAACATCATCACCAGCATTAGCAATAACTTCTGGGATTACTGTAACTGTTACATCTACACTTGTTTGACATCCACTTTCAGAAAAACCTGTAACTGTATAAATTGTTGTTTCTAAGGGGCTTACTAAAATAGAACTTGAGGTCTCATCTGTACTCCAAAGATAGGTATCTGCTCCTTCTACAGTTAATTCTGTACTTTCACCTTCAAAAATTATAATATTCTCACTTACTGTAATATTAGGCAATTCATTTACTAGCACTGTAACACTATCAGATTCAGAATTACCAAAATCGTCAGATACTTCAACAGTATAAGTTGTAGTTTCCATTGGGTTTACTGTTATTGAGGCACTTGTTTGTCCTGTATTCCACAAAAAGTTAGTACTACCTACTGCATTTAGTGTTATACTTTCCCCTTTACATATAGAAATATCATCACCAGCTTCTGCAAATACTTGTGGCACAACTGTAACTGTCACTTGTTCTGTATTCTCACAACCATTTTCTATAAAAGCATTAACATAATAAGTTGTAGTCTCTATAGGACTTACTGTAATAACACTTGTAATTTCACCTGTACTCCATAAGTAAGAATCTCCACCTGATACATTAAGTACAGTAGAATTACCTTCCATAATTATAATATCTTCAGTAATAGTAATTTCTGGCGCTTGTAATACATATACTGCAACATCATCACTATGAGAACATATACCGTTAGAAACTTCAACAGTATAAATAGTATCCTCATTAGGATTTACTATAATTGAATCCGTTGTTTCACCTGTACTCCATAAATACGAATCTCCATCCATAGCTGTAGCAGTTAAAATAACAGATTCATTTTGACAAGTTATTTGATCTTCTCCTGCATAAACAGTAGGAATTGGATTTACAGTAATAGTTACATCATCTATATCCGAGTTACCATAATCATCAGTAACAGTTACAGAATAAGTTGTTGTTTCTGTTGGTGTAACGGTTAAAAAGGCACCTTCATCTCCTGTATTCCAAATATAACCAGTACCTCCTGAAGCACTCAATGTAATACTATCTCCAATACATATTGATTTATCGTCACCCGCATTTGCTGCTAAAACCTCTACAACTGTAACTGTAACTTCTACTGTATTTTGACAACCATTTTCTGACTCTCCAATAACGGTATATGTTGTTGTAACCTCTGGACTTACAGAAATCTGAGCAGTTTCTTCTCCAGTATTCCAAGAATACGAAACTCCTCCATTCGCTGTTAGTGTTGCTGAATTCCCTATCATAATGAAAACATCTTCACCAGCAGAAATATTAGGTATTTCATTTACAAAAACTGTTACACTATCTGTATTTGTATAACCATATTCATCTTCTGCAGTAACGGTATACGTAGTTGTAGTAGTTGGGCTAACAAAAATTTCAGGACCTACATCTCCTGTATCCCAAGTATAAGTAGATCCTCCAGTAGCAATTAAACTCACAGTATCACCATTACAAATAGTAATGTCTTCTCCTGCATAAGCAACAATTTCTGGTATTACAATAACTGTAACATTTACGCTATTAGAACAACCATTAACTCCAACTGTACTCACAAAGTATGTTGTAGTTTCTGTTGGACTTACTGTAATAGAATCTGTAGTTTCACCTGTACTCCATTCATAATTATCACTTCCGCTAGCTGTAAGCATTGTAGACTCTCCTTCAACAATCACAACATGTTCATTTACTATTATATTTGGTAAATCATTTATAAATACTGTAACCTCTGTTATACTAGAACAGTTATTGTCAATCACTTCTACAGAATATACAGTTTCTTCTATAGGACTTACCTCTATAGAAGCTGTAGTTTCACCATTACTCCATATGAAAGATGTACCTCCAGTTGCTGTAAGTGTAACAATATCACCTAAACAAATAGTTTGGTCTTCACCTGCATCTGCAATTGGGATTGTATTTACGGTTACTACAACTGAAGCTTCTTCTGATTGATCATATTCGTCTGATACTGTTACTGTGTATGTTGTTGTAATGTCAGGAGTTACTTCTATGGATTCAGTTGTTTCACCTGTACTCCAAACATAGTTAACACCACCACTAGCAGTAAGTGTGATACTTTCCCCTTCACAAATCTCTTGGTCAGTTCCTGCACTCGCTTGGAGTGCTTCTGGCAAAACTGTTATTTCTGATGTATCAGTTATATCATTATAACTTGTAAAAGTTATTGTAACAGTTCCTGGCTCGACTCCAGTGACTGTTCCGTTTAAATCTACTGTAGCTATTGAATCATCACTTGAACTCCATGTACCATTGTGGTTTGTTGCTGTTTCAGGTAAAAATACGACATCCAATTCAATAGTTTCTTCAACATTGACTGATGCTGTTTCAGGAGTAATTTCTACATTAGTTACATCTACGACTTCGATATCATCAATATTCTTATCTATTTCATTTAAATACTCTTCAATTCCAATATATCCACTAGCCCATTCGTAATTAGAGAGATCTTCATTAACATCAAATCCTTTTAATATCTTCCAAGTATCTGGCATTCCATCATTATTAGTATCGAAATCACTAGGTCTTGTATTATGAGGAATTGTAGGATGTGGTATAGTATTTCTATCATCATAAAAGCTCCCACTGTAAGAATCATTCTGAATCATTAAGATATCAGCAACATCTTTACTATCTGAAAATTGCAATATTGATCCATCTGCATTTAATGTTTTATTTGCTCCAACATCATTTAATATGTCTATGTAAGCTTGATCGGCTGTTTTAAACTCATAAGAAGCGCCCACAATTGGAAATTGTGACGATGTAAAATATTGAGAAGGACTTTGCTCACCTACAGTTAAATGTGATCCTGCAAAATTTGTCCACATATCACTATCATCATCTAACGGGGTTTCTCGTTGTCCTACAACAATACTGCCAGATGAATAAACTAAAGGATTATCATGCGCTTGAGTTTGTATTTTTTGCAACCAATTGATGTGACCATCACCAAACCATCCCTGCAATCTCAATCCATTTACAGAAGGTTTATAATAGTTATTTATAACATTATATGTACCACCTCCTGTAATTCTAATAAGTCTATTTTTCCAATTGTAAACAATATTATTTATAATATCGTAATGTCCTTCCCCTTTTGGGTTAGGAAATCTATGCGAAATATTGCTATACACATTATTTATAAAAGTAAAATCACCCTCAACATCATCTATACCTAAAATACTTCCTGTTTTGCTATCTTGGAAAAAACAATTCTGAACCGTAACATCACCCATTACACCTGAACTCGCAGATAAATCCATTCCTTCATCTGCACCATGACTAAATGTACAGTGATCCAATATTACATTACTAGTAGAAATAAACCACATTGGGTCTTGAGTACCATCAGTCATTTGCCTAAACCTTATATATCTAATAATGATATTATTAACATTTTGAAACATAAATTCAGACACCTTTATTGTTATACCACCTTCAGGAGCTGTTTGCCCTGCAATTGTAATATTATCAAATGCACTACCTTGAATTATCGGTGTAAATATCCATTGCTCTGTAGCATCAATTTCTCCACTTACATCAAAAACTATTATTCTGGGTCCTGGTGTTTGTATTGCTTCCAACAAACCACCTGGAGCATCCCAATCTAAAGTTGTAACATGAATAACTTGTCCACCTCTTCCTCCTGTTGCATATGCTCCTGCTCCTTTAGCTGTAGGAAAAGCTAACTGCTGAGCATTAAGACTATAGAATGAAAAAAAAACAACTAATAATAGTATATAACCAAACTGGTTTAGGACAATTTTTAATAATTTCATAATTCTTTGGGGCATTATTATTCTTAGTAGGTGTGGCAATCTATAAAATTTATATATCATTTTTAGTTAAAAAGCTTAATTATTCGTTGAAATGCACCTTAATACATATTTATTCGTTGAAACGCAAAACTAAGCAAGTAAAAACCTACAAATAAATTATATTTTAAACAATGTTATTAAGTACGATTAAAATGATTGTTTTAGATGTTTACAAAAGAGACATTTAACACTTAAACGGATTTTTTTACAAAAATAAGAGTGATTATAGCACATTTTTAATGTAAGTGTTTTTAGTTATACAGAGTTATTAACACTACATAATTACATCAAAAAGTAAAAATTTGTAACAGAAATAAAAACACCACTTGTAGCTATAATCAGGTAAATCATTATATTGTATTAGATTATGATAACAAATAAAAAAATCTATTATTTTTTAATAATAGATTTTTTTATTAATGCAAGAATACTAAACTTTATTTTCGACGCCTTACTAAAGCATCAATAACAGTTAAATTATTGCAATTATTAATAGTGTGAGTACTTAACAAATCTTTTTCCCAATTAGGGTTAATGGATTGGACTGTCACTTCTTTATACGCCATTTCACTAAGCTCAATGATTTCATTAATTTTCATACCATACCCATAACCTTTTCCTGAGTTTTGAGACGGCCTATACAACTTGTCATTTTCTTTAAATATACGACCTGCAGGTCTAGACTGACGCACATCTGAAATAATTGGATTTTTAGGATGACTTGTCCAATTGTTATTATGTAAGCTATCAGAATAATAAAGAAATAACTCATCTAAAGACGAAGCACCTTCATTCTCCTTTACATTACAGAATAACCAATACTTACCATTATGTTTTAAAATGGTACTATCTACCGCACTTATATTATCAAACAGGACGTTTGAAAGTTCCCACTTTAAAGGAAAATCTATACACTCATATAATTCAATAGTTTTATTTCCTGCTGTTTCGGGTATCATATACATTTTATCATTGTCTTCAAAAATAAAAGGGTATGACAAATGATAGTCTTTTTCTAATATAGTTTCTGGTAAATTGTAGTTTCCTTTTTCATCTATTTCCATTACAGAAATTTTACCTTTATCTTCTTTATACAATAATTCTTCTAAAAAAATATAATACTTATTATTCTTTTCTAAAACAAAAGGATCTGCCCAAAACCTATCTTTCGGAGGAGTTATTCTTTTAAACCTAAAAAAAGACTTAGACCACAATCCTTTTTTATTGAATTGATATAATAGTATCCATTGATCAAAATAAAATAAACTACTAAATGAATTCTTTATTTTAACAGAGTAAATTCTAACAAAAGCCTTCAAAACCTGTAAATTTGTGGGGTTTACAAAAAGCCTATTGTAATAAAAATCTGTACTGTGATCTTCTTCTAAACTATTAAAAAATGCTTCGCCTCCTAAAGTATTCAACTCTTCTAATTTTCTAGGCAACATAGACAAAGCTTTCCAATAATAATTGTTTTTATTTCTAAGAACACTTACTTTATCTGTAGCAGAATAAGATTTAGATAAGATAGTACCTCCATCTAAATCTTCTGATAAAATTTGGAGTATAACACCCGTTTCATCCCAACCTTCAAGTACTTCCCACGCTCCTGCTGGCCCACCTCTATTTACAGAATTATCCCCATGATGAAAAGACCAAATTCCATATTTTGCAGCTTTTAAAATCCCTCCTCTTAAAATTCTAAATCCAAGCCTTACAAACACATCCACATTATGAGTTTTAATTTCCTCAACATCTTCAACTGAAATATAATCACTGAATTTTGTTTCTTTTGGTTTTACAATTATCTCATCACAACTTATTAGGTCTTTAATGTTTTTTTCTTCAAATGCATTGGGGTTTGGCTTAAATAATTTGTTTTCTAATTTATTATACAAAATCCAAAAAAGATCTTTTCTAGTATTCCATATTCTTTTAAAAAGTGATTCGCTACCACTTGATGATTGTTGCTTTTTAACAATTAATACAATTTCAGAATGTTCAGAATTATTTATTAATTCAAGCATCTTGTATGACCAAGCTGTTATTTTATCACCATCAGTTAGAACGCCAATTCTTATCTTCTTATTCATGCCGAAATATTATAATAGACTACAATTTTATCAATATTAACTCGATATATAGTCGCCAAATATAGTAATAAATGTTTAAGCTAACTTTTAAACATTTTTCAATATTTTTACATATGTATTACAAACAGATCTTTATCTACTATGCCTTTTAAACATAACTGAATCACTTAAAAACAGTAGATAGTATTAAAAAAACGATACTTAACGAAGTTTTATTCCAATCAACCTAAAAAGTATGAATGTTAATGACTTATTACCCATATTTGTTCATTAAATTTTAACCTACACGTTATGAGTTCTTCAGTTAAAACTAAGAATGACCGATTATATTCAATAGATCTAATACGATTTATAGCTGCAGTTTATGTCGTATTTTATCATTATGGATTTAGAGGTTTTGCAAAAGATAATATGTCTATTTTGCATTTTCCTGAATTAGAAAATTTTTCAAAATACGGCTATTTAGGTGTCGATTTATTTTTTATTATTAGTGGCTTTGTAATAATAATGTCTGTAAGAAACTCAGATCTTATAGATTTTTGCATATCTAGATTTACAAGACTTTATCCTGCTTTTTGGATATGTATAATTTTAACAGCAGTATTTACAGTATTCTTTGGCGGTGCCATCTATATTGTAACCATACAACAGGTACTTTTTAACCTAACGATGTTTAATGGCTTTTTTGGTGTAGAGCATGTCGATGGCGTTTATTGGTCCTTAGTAATTGAATTACAATTTTACTTTTTAATTGCTATAATTCTATTTTTTAAAAAACTAAAATATATTAAGACATTTGGCTATGTTTTATTAGCTATTTCAATTTCCCAATTGCTTTTACCTTTTGCTGAAGCACCGAGATTTGTTCAGGTTATTTATTATATCACTTTTGCTAGATGGAACCCATACTTTATTGCTGGAATGTTTTTCTACTTTATGAGGTCAGAAAATGAGATTCTTAAAAACCTAATACCTATTCTTGTAGCCTATTTTGTTGCTATTATATATGCGCTTCAAAATTTAGAATATAAAGCAGAAGCTTATGGTCATTCGTTTTCAGAAAGCATTGTAATTGCTTTAATTACATCCTTTTTTATTGTTATATTTTTAGTCAGTATTAACAAGCTAAAAATGCTAAATAAAAAAAAATTCTTATATATGGGAATACTAACCTATCCCCTATATCTTATTCATCAAAATATTGGATTTATGATATTTAACAATTTAGGTTATACTGTTAATAAATGGGTTCTATTATTTTCAGTGTTTATCCTCATGCTTATTGTATCTTACTCCATAAATAAATATATAGAAAAACCATTGGGTAGTAATCTTAGAAAAAACTTAAGAAAAAACACGCTACTTATTAAATTAAAATCTAAACTTCCTTAAAGTATTAGATATTTCTTAATTTATAACTATTACTTTTCGTAAATAGCAAATAAATTAAACAACTTAAAGACACTAATAATAAATGCTAAATTATTTGATAAATCTTATATCAAAACAATTAAAAAGAGTTTCTCAAAACCCACTTTTAAAAAGCATGCTTATTGTTGCTGTAGTTACTTTTATTATAAAAGTAATTGCCTTTTACAAAGAAACAATAATTGCTGGCGCCTTTGGAATAGATGAAGTATTAGACACATTCTACTTAGCTGTTTTAGTTCCTGTATTTATTCAAAGTGTTTTTATAAATTCTTTAAAACATTTATTTATACCAAATTACATTGCAGAAATAAAGAATGACGGAAATAGGTCTAGTTTTCAAGCTTTAGTCTTTTTAATAACAATAGGTGTTTCTCTGTTTTCAGTATTATTAGCCTATTTATCTACGGATATTTTTCTAGAATTACTTTTCCCAAACAATACTGAATCTTTTTACCAATTAATTAAAAGCCAACTTTATATCGTTTTACCTTGTCTATTTTTTTGGGGGCTATCTTCTGTTATATCTGGATTATTAGAAGTAGAAAACAGATTTCTAATATCTACTATATCAGAAATATTTCCATTAATCACTATGATTATTTTTCTAATCTATTTAAAAAAATATTTTGGACCAATGGTTTTAGCTTATGGAACGCTAACGGGTAGTATACTAGGCTTTATGTTTCTTTTATTCTTTGCTATTAAGCATAAAGATCTTGCAATAAGTAAACCAAAAATGAATGATAACTCGAGAGTAATGATTAAACAATTACCTCCAAAAATATCTTCTGGTTTTCTTTCTGCAATGAACAATATTGTAGATCAATTTTTTGCTGGGCAACTCATCGCTGGCTCTGTCGCAGCAATAAACTATGGTAATAGAGTACCCGCATTTGGTGTTACTATAGTAATAATGGCATTAGGCAGTGTATTACTCCCTCATTTTTCTAGACTAGTTAATGAAGACTTAAAAGCGGCATATCACTATCTATTTAAAGTATTAAAATTAGTACTTGGTGTTGGCATTGTTCTAACAATAATTGCCATTTTTATGTCCGATTGGATTGTTGAATTATGGTTAGAAAGAGACGAGTTTACACATGAAAACACTTTAAAGGTTTCTGCAATACAACAGATTCTACTTATAAATGTTCCTTTTTACCTTTGCACTTTAATTATTGTTAAGTTCCTTACCAGTATTAACAAAAATAGTTTTATGGCCTGGATATCTTTAGTGAATTTGATAATAAATATTATATTGAATATTATATTAATGAAATATTATGATGTTTTTGGCTTAGCGCTGAGTACCTCATTAGTATTAATAATAAGTAGTTGCTTTTATTTTAGATTTACTTACAAACAGTATAAAAAACTTGGTTAATGAAAATTGATTTCTTAGTTGACTCATTAGTACCTGGCGGTGCTGAACGTGTTTTAGTATTACTTGCAGATTATTTTAAAACTCAAGAACAAGATGTTACTATTATAACTTTTAATGACATAGAAGTTTGGAAACCTAACAAGGATGTAAAACGAGTAAAATTATTTGATGGTAGATTCAAAAACCACATGCTACGCAGTATCGATAACATTGGACGTTATTATTATAAAAAGAAAAACAGACCCGATGTTTTAATTTCTTTTATGACACGCACTAATTTAATAGGTATACTTGTAGCTAAAATGTACGGTATTAAAGTTATTGCTTCAGAACACAACAATCATTTAAAGGAAATTGATTGTATTGGAGACTTTACAAGAAAGTATGCCTATCGTTTTGCAAATGCCTTAACTGTACTTACAGCTTTTGATGAGAAATATTATTCAAAAAGAAAAGTTAACACCTATGTAATGCCAAATCCGTGTACGTTTGACATCTATGATGAAACCTCAAGAAATAGAAAGAAAATTATTTTAGCCGTTGGTGCACTAAATAGATATCACCACAAGGGTTTTGATAATCTTATTCCTTTAATTACTCCTGTTTTAAAAAACAATCCTGAATGGACCCTAAAAATAGTAGGAGGAGGAAGTGAGGGAATGAAATTACTAAAAGACCTAACAAAAAAATATCAAATTGAGGATCTAGTAATTTTTGAAGGCTTCTCTTCTAATGTATCTGAAATAATGAAAGAATCTGAAATCTATATTATGCCATCAAGGTTTGAAGGCTTACCAATGGTTTTACTTGAGGCAATGTCTCAAGGAATGGCTTGCATTTCCTTTGACTGTGTTACTGGCCCATCAGAGATTATTGATCATAACATTAATGGAATATTAGTTGAGGATCAAAATTTAGATGCAATGAGTACTGAATTAGAGAAACTAATTAATGACCCTAAAAAAAGATTAGAATTTGCTAAGCAAGGCATAAAATCTTTAGATAGATATAAGATTGATTCTATTTATAAAAAGTATTTGAATATTTTTGAGAATATTTTATAAATATGAAAACACCACCTTTTGTCCATTTTTGCTTTCTATTTCCTTTCATTATTAGCACTTTTAACTTTCAGGTATTTGCTACTTATATGATTTCTGAAGTTTTAGCTCAGCTTATTGCTTATGGAAATTTAGGTCTACTAATCTTAGGCACCTCATTAATTATTAAGAAACGTGGTGAATTTTCTAGAACTGCTCGTCTATGGATTATTTATTTCTTAATGTATTTTACATTTGCAATGTTAGCAAGTGCTATATTATTTAATCCCGGATCATTATTAATTAGCATTATTCCTTTTATATATGTATTGGCATTCTACCTATATTTAAGTATTCCAGAAAACAGAGAGCTATTTAAAAAAGTAGCTCTTATATCATTTATTTGTTCATCACTACTATCTGTATTTCTTTTTACTATAAATTTTGACCTTGACAATAAAGGGATTCATATCTACAAACTAGACCGTGCTGAAGGTATTTATGGAGACGCAAATAATACAGCTCTAATGTCCATTATTTCTTTCATTTTTGTTTACAAGGTCTTTCAACCTACCCACAAACTACTTAAATTATTAAGACTTGTTCTTTTAGGCGCAATGTTTTATTGTTTATTCATTACGTTTTCCAATACTGGGTTTATGGTATTTATTATATCATTAATAATGCTTAACTATAAATTCTTTACTGGCATTAAAATGATTGTTGGTGTTGCACTGCTCCCTATATTATATATTACATTGATAAACTTAAATACTATAACTGCTAATATGGATTTAATTGGACAGCAAAGAAATAAAATAAATAATATTGTTAATATATTAACTTTCAACACAGACAAAGTAGACGATTCTGGTAGAAATGAATTAGTACAAAATCTCTTACATTATATTTATGAAAGTCCATTCATAGGAAATGGCATAGATTTTGCCGTTTCTCAACATGGTCACAACACAATTGTTGGAGTATGGGCAGATGCAGGCATTTTCACTCTATTAATGTTTTTATTTATGCTAGGGAAATATTTTCAAAGAAGTATTCAATGCACACCAGATGTTCGTTATTTTATACTCCCAATGATGCTTACTTTTTGTATTTTCATGCTCAGCCTTCAAAGTATAATAAATCAACCTTATTTGGTTGTGCTATTCATATATATGGGATATCTTGTAGATAATAATAAAAAACAAATAGTTTTTTAAACTACACAACTTCTATATCTTAAATTATTCGTTTTTTATTGATTATTTAAAATAAGTAATAGTATGAATAAAAAAAACATTCTTGTGAATATTATATTACTAACACTTTTAGTTTTATTAATTTTTAAAGAAAATTATATCCCTAAAATATATAATATTATTAAATCTAAATCATCTTCAGAAATTAATATAGAAACTGAAGATTATAAACACGAAACCGCACTTTACAAAGAATACAATAAAAAAGGTAACATTGTAATGCTAGGTAATTCAATAACTTACCGAGTTCATTGGAATGAATTGTTAAACAGAAACGACATTATCAATAGAGGAATTGGACATGATATTACGAAAGGAATGTTAACGAGACTTAACTATGTCTTTAATGCAAACCCAAGAATATGCTTTATAATGGGAGGTATTAATGACATTAATAAAGGAATAGATACAGAGGTAATTGTTTCTAATTTAAATCAAATATCCGATAAATTAAAAAAGAAAAATATTAAACCTATTATTTATTCTATCATTTACGTTGCTGAATCCTACCCAGAATACGAACAAAAAAACAAACTCATATTAAACACCAATAAGGAGATTGAAACAATGTGCCTTAAGAATGACATAGAGTTCATTAACCTAAATCACACGTTATCTTCAAATAAAGCCTTAAAAAAAATGTATTCCTTTGACGGTCTTCATCTAACAGCACTAGGATATGTAAAATGGAAAGAAATAATAGCTCCAATAATTAATCGTGAAATCGAAGAGCAAAATAAAACTAAACACCAGTAAGTCAATCAGTTAAACTTATATTTCAATCTATATCAAATCACTTAACTAAACATTTTAAGGTGATAAAATGTCAATTCAAAGAATAAATTTGATTATTCAATTATAATATAACATATTTACAACTCGAAATTATGGAAAATCATAATATCGACCCAAATTTAACCGAATATGCTATTTAATCTACTAGAAGTATTATTATTTCTATCTCTTGGCTTGGCTTTATATCTTTTTATTTATAACAATTTTCATAAGTTTAGCCTTATTAATCTCTATACACACAAGTCTTTTTCTAGTAATCAAGCACTTAGTACTAAAAATAAAGCTTGTTTAATCCCTCATTATATATATTAGCGGTTTATTAAATTAGTCTAGAATTATGGCAATGCCTTAATTTAAAAACACTTACTATTTAAAATGAATAAAATGAATCCAATTTTTAGCTTTAGAGAGCTTCAAAAAAAAGCAAAAAACACAACTGGCAACGTAACTGATATTAGAGTTGCAGTATTAGGTAATCATACTACAAGTTTTTTCATAAAAGCTCTAGAAAATCAATTAAAAGTAGCTGGTTTTAATCCGTCAATGTATGAGTCAGACTACGACCAAATAGATATAACACTAATTGATCGTGAATCAGAATTATATAAATTTAACCCTGAAATTATTGTCGTTTTTGAATCTGTTTTAAAACTAAAAGACAAATTCTATTCTATAAAGGATACTGAAAGTCAATCAGATTTTCACAAAACAGAAAAAGATATTATTCAAAATAGAGTTTCAAATATAAGAGCCAATGGATCCGATGCAAAAATAGTTTACTTCTCTTATGAACTTATAGATGATGAGCTATACGGAAATCTTTTTTCTAAAATACCACATAGCTTTTATAATAACTTATGGCAGCTAAACAACGAACTTATAACGTTTTCAAGAAACGAACCAGATTTTTATGTGTTTGATATTAATAAATACTTAAAAGGTACAGAAAACTATAGAGATTATACGGCTTTAATAAATTCAGATTTACACTATTCTATAGATACTTTTGCCAAAATTAGTCACTTCTTAGCGCAGTTTTTTAATGCCTTTAAAGGACATTTTAAAAAGTGTTTAATCCTTGATTTAGATAATACAACTTGGGGAGGAATTATTGGCGATGACGGTTTAGAAAACATCCAAGTCGGTTCATTAGGTATAGGTAAAGCATTTACCAAACTTCAAAAATGGGCTAAAGAACTAAAAGAAAGAGGTGTTATTCTAGCTATTTGCTCAAAAAACACAGAAGAAGTTGCAAAAGAGCCATTCGAAAAACATAATGAAATGGTTTTAAGGCTTGACGATATCTCAATATTTGTAGCTAATTGGAAAAACAAAGCGGATAATATTAGATACATACAAGAAGTTTTAAACATTGGTTTTGATTCTATGGTGTTCTTAGACGATAATCCAGCAGAAAGAGATATCGTAAGACAAAGCTTACCAGCTATTACTGTTCCAGAATTGCCAAAAGACCCAGCATATTACATGCCATATATTGAGAGTTTAAATCTTTTTGAAACCGTTTCTTATTCTGAAAACGATAAAGACAGAACATCACAATATCAGCAAGAGGCGAAACGCAAAAAATTAATTTCATCAGTTACTAATATGGACGATTACCTAAAATCTTTAGAGATGAAAGGTAATATTAGCCCTTTTAACAGTGATGACGTTTCAAGAGTTGCACAATTAACACAAAGGTCTAATCAGTTTAATCTTAGAACTCAACGCTACACAGAAAAAGATATCACAGAATTTATGAATTCTGAAAATCATCTTACATATACTGTAAAGTTAAAAGATAAATTTGGTGATTATGGATTAATTTCTGTTATCATTCTAGAAAAGAAAAACGATAATACCTACTTTATAGATACTTGGATTATGAGTTGCAGAGTACTTAAACGTGATGTTGAACATTTTGCTTTAAATAAAATAGTTGAAGACGTTAAAAACAAGGATATTAACATTATAACTGGAGAATATTTACCAACTCCAAAAAATAAGCTAGTTGAGGATTTACTAAAGAAATTAACTTTTGAAAACGACACTAACGAGAACACATATATTTTAGACTTAACAAATTATAAATCACGTAAAAACTACATTGAAAATGAGTAATTATATAACAGAATTCGAAACACTTTTTAGAGACGTATTAGAAAACGAAGATATTGTTTTAACCCCTGAAACAATAGCCAGCGATATTGAAGAATGGGATTCTATAAATCACATTTATTTGGTTGTTGAAATTGAAAAACATTTTGGAATTAAATTTAGTAGTTCTGAAATTTTACAATGGCAAAACGTTGGTGAAATGATAGACTCAGTTAAAGCACATAAAGAAAACTAACATGCTATTTAATTCATTTGAATTTTTTATTTTTTTACCTATAGTTTTTGTTTTATACTGGTTTGTATTAAACAAAAAATTAAGTATTCAAAATGTACTTTTACTAGTTGCTAGTTATGTCTTTTATGGATGGTGGGATATTCGTTTTCTGTCACTCATAATGCTGAGTACCATTTTAGATTATTATGTAGGACTTAAAATACATAGTACAGAAGAACCAAAGAAAAGAAAACATTGGCTATGGCTGTCAATGGGTTTTAATTTAGGTTTACTTGGTTTTTTTAAATATTTTAATTTCTTTGTAGATTCTTGGATTAGTGCTTTCAATTCTATCGGAATTGAAATGGATCCATTCGCGTTAAATATTATACTGCCTGTTGGTATTTCTTTCTATACCTTTCAAACAATGTCTTACTCATTAGATATTCATAAGAGAAAGTTAGAACCTACTAAGAACTTTGTCGCATTTGCGACTTTCGTTGCGTTTTTTCCGCAACTCGTTGCAGGTCCTATTGAACGAGCCTCTAACCTACTTCCACAATTTTTACAACGCAGAAAGTTTAATAACAAACTAGCTGTGGATGGTCTTAGGCAAATGCTTTGGGGATTATTTAAAAAAGTAATAATAGCAGATAATTGTGCACCTTATGTAAATGATATATTTGCAGATTACAGCACGCAATCTAGTGGTACATTAATTTTAGGAGTTATAATCTTTGCTTTTCAAATCTATGCCGATTTTAGTGGTTATACTGATATAGCAATTGGTACAGCAAGGCTATTTGGGTTTGATTTTAAACGAAATTTCAATTTCCCATATTTCTCACGTAACATTTCTGAATTTTGGAAACGCTGGCACATTTCATTGTCTAGTTGGTTAAATGATTACGTGTTTACACCATTAGCTATTAACTTTAGAAACTATAAAAAGCAAGGAATATTTGCCGCACTATTTTTAACCTTTCTAATATCGGGCTTATGGCACGGAGCAGGTTGGACATTTATAATTTGGGGAGGACTTCATGGTTTATATTATATACCAGTCATCTTTTCTAAAAAGAGGTTTACGAGTATTTCAACAAATAAAAGTGGTTCTAATAAACAAGAGTTTGCCTTTAGTGATATACCAAAAATGATCTTAACATTTTTAATGGTATGTCTTACATATATTTTCTTTAGAGCAGCATCAGTTGCTGATGCACTCGGTTATATAAAAATAATATTTACTGAGATTCCTTATTGGCCATCTGGTGTGCCTTATAAGAGCATCTTATTTATTATTATTTTAATGACAGCAGAATGGTTTCAGAGAGGAAAAGAACATGGTCTTCAATTTAACGAAGACACCAAAGTACCTCTAGCGTTACGTTGGACTATTTATATTTCATTATTATTATTGATCCTAGTATTTAGTGGTCAACAGCAACAGTTTATATATTTTCAATTTTAAAAAAGCATGAAAAATTTTTTAAAAAAAATAGGACTCTTTTTAATTGTATTTATTGTAATAAATATGATAATAAATTATACCTATGAGTTACCTGCAAAAAAGGCAATTGAGAATAAAATTCATAAGAATTTTTTAAAATGGACCGACATTCATAACAACAAAAACACATACGATTTAGTAACGATTGGTGCAAGTAGAGCTTACACAGCATTTAATCCAAAAATATTAGATTCTGCATTGAATTTAGAATCTTATAATATGGGCACATCTGCACAAGACATTGCAGAGAGTTACTATACGTTAAAAGAGGTTTTAGATTACCAAAATCCAAAATATATTGTTTTAGATTTATTTTTTCCGTCTTCAGATAATGAACATGATTATTATCAGATTTACTCTAATGCCTCGTTTTTTACTTCTAACAACTATAAATACGATTTAGTTACAGAAGGTTACGGAGGTACTGGTGTCGCTAATTACTTTATTCCTGCAATTAAGTTTAAGAATTATATTAAACAAGATTTAAACGGTTTGTTTTCAAAAGGAAATACAGCTAAACAAGAAGTAAATTGGATAAAAGGTTTTCTTTATGACACTGTTACAGTAACTAAAAAACAAATAGATAAATTTACTCCTATTTCAGATTTTCAAAACACGGCTTTTGATGAAGTTCGTTTTAAAACGTATTTCAATAAAATAAAGACGATTACAAAAGAGAATAATATAAAATTGATTTGCGTAAGAACTCCGTATCCTCCATCGAGATTAGCTTTAAATAAAGTTGATGACGAAGGAATCTTTTTTAAAGAATTTATGGCAACTACCGAAATTCCTTTCTATGATTTAAACTCTTATAGAAGCGCAACGTATAAATATAACGATTTTGATTTTTCAGATTATCATCATCCAAATTTTAGAGGTGCTCAAAAAGCAAGTATGCAACTCGTTGAAGCTATAAAAAAAGATATAAAGCAGAACTAATAACCAACCAATAAAGTTATAACATGCTATTTAATTCCTTAGAATTCTTTATATTTCTTCCGATTGTTTTCGGGCTTTACTGGCTTATTGGTGGTAAACGACTTAAGGCACAAAACTTATTAATAGCCATTGCCAGCTACGTATTTTATGGTTGGTGGGATTGGAGATTTCTGTCTTTAATACTTTTTAGTTCTTTAGTGGACTACTCTATTGGACTTGCACTAGGTAAGAACGAAAAACAGAGTCAGCGAAAAATATTACTATGGATCAGTATCTGTGTTAATCTTGGTTTTTTAGGATTTTTTAAATACTACAATTTCTTCGTAGATAGTTTGGTCGATTCATTCACCTTTTTTGGATCAGAATTAAGCATTAACACCTTAAATATTGTTCTTCCTGTTGGAATTAGTTTCTATACATTTCAAACTTTAAGTTATACCATTGATGTTTATAATAAAAAATTACAACCAACTAAAGATTTCGTAGGCTTTATGGCTTTTGTAAGCTTCTTTCCTCAGTTAGTAGCAGGACCAATTGAAAGAGCAACCAATTTATTGCCACAGTTTGCCATTGAACGAAAATTCGATTACAGAAACGCAGTAGATGGTTTACGCCAAGTACTTTGGGGATTATTTAAAAAAATTGTTATCGCAGATAATTGTGCAAAATATGCCAATATTATTTTTAACAATCACACAGAGTACAATGGAAGCACGCTCCTATTGGGTGCGTTTTTCTTTGCTTTTCAGATTTATGGTGATTTTTCTGGGTATTCTGATATAGCCATTGGTATATCTCGATTATTTGGTTTCAACTTAAAACGAAACTTTGCTTTTCCATATTTCTCAAGAGATATAGCAGAATTTTGGAGACGCTGGCACATCTCTCTGTCTACATGGTTTAGAGATTATTTATACATTCCTTTAGGAGGAAGCAAAGGTGGTCTAAAAATGAAAATTAGAAACACTTTTATAATATTTTTAGTCAGTGGTTTTTGGCACGGAGCAAATTGGACATTTGTAATTTGGGGAGCTTTAAACGCACTCTACTTTTTACCTTTACTATTAGCAAAAAAGAATAGAGTAAATACAAATTTGGTCGCAGAAGGCAAATACTTTCCTAGCTTAAAAGAATTCGGACAAATGGCATTTACATTCTTTATTACACTTATAGCTTGGGTGTTTTTTAGAGCAGATTCCGTAGCACATGCTTTTTCATATTTACAAAATATGTTTACAACCTCGTTGTTTTCAGAAATTGAAGTATTCCCAGTCACTATATTATCTTTAGTATTATTTTTTATTGCTACGGAATGGTTAGGAAGAAGTGGAGAATATGCAATTGAAAAAGTGGATTTTATGAAAAAACCAATTCGTTGGGCTTTTTATATGCTACTAATTGTATTGATGTTTAGTTTTACGGGAGAAGAACAACAATTTATATATTTTCAATTTTAGACATGAAAAAATTATTAATAAATATAATCCTGTTCTTTCTAATAGCTATTGTTGTTGGAGAAGTTGTTGTAAGATTAACGCATGCAATAGCAGATATTCCACAAAGAACTATTGATGATCATGGAATTCAAAAATATTTTCCAAATCAAGATGGATATTGGAAAGGTGGAGAACACAAATGGACCGTAAATAAACTTGGCTGGCCAGGTGAATTGCCAGAGAGCAATGATAATCTTATAATGGTTATTGGAGATTCATTTATTGAAAACTTTATGAATCCTAACGAATGTCACCAATCTGCTTTCTTAAAAGCAAACATGAAAGATTATAATTTTATGGAAGCTGGTCGTTCTGGAGTTTCGTTAATAGAAGCTATGGAAATCAGCAAACAATTAGACTCATTGAAACCAAAACAGTCATTGATATATGTTAATGATGAAGATTTTTACGAAAGTATTGTCCAAGTTAAATCAATGAAAGATATCACACAATTAGATATTAAAAATAAGACGATTAGATATGGTGAAATGAAAGCGCCTGGTCTAAAAAAAGTTTTGTACTCATGGAAGCTAATGTATTATTTCTATAATAGATTTCCTTTAGACAACTTAATAAATACAAATTCTAAACAGGAAGCAGCGACAACAAATTCTGAAGCTGAAGTTAAAAGTTATTCAACTGAAATAAACCAACTGACAGAGTACATAAAACAAAACTATACTATTAGTGATAAGACGTTAGTGTTTCATCCTAATTCAGAACAGTCTATAATTAATATTTGTAAAGATGCCGGTTTCAAAATCATCGTTTTAGACTCTAGCAATGATGACACGTGGACGTTTGATCATGACCCTCATTGGACTTGCTATGGACATAAAAAAGCGGCAGAACAAATAAGTAAAGACCTTTTGAATAGTGCTAATTTAGGCGCATTTAGATAATAATATTAAAACAGAGATAAGCCATGTGCGGAATTTACGGAAGTACAATATTATATAACGAGTCTCAGGTTAAGGACAAACTAAAACGTACAGCTTTTAGAGGTCCAGACCAAATGGGTGTAAAGTTTTATAAATCGGACAATTATTCTATTGCCTTTGGTCATAACAGATTATCTATTATAGATTTAGATGCAAGATCTAATCAACCCCTAGCCTATTTAGATAATATAGAAATAGTTTTTAATGGTGAAGTTTTTAACTTTCAAGACATTAAAGAAGACCTTCATAAAAAAGGTTATACGTTTAAAACCACAAGTGATACCGAAGTTATTTGCGCTGCTTATTTAGAATATGGTGAAGATTGCGTCAATCATTTTAATGGTTTTTTTGCATTTGTAATTTATGATAAAATAAAGCATAAATTTTTTGGAGCTAGAGATAGACTTGGACAAAAACCATTTTACTATTATCATAACGGAACAGATTTTGAATTTGCTAGTCAGGTATCTTCAATCCAACTTCATAACAACAACTTAAGCATTTCTGAGAAGGCTATTAAGTCGTACTTAACATGGGAAACTGTTCCTGATCCATTCTCAATTTTTAATGAAGTCCATAAGTTATTACCAGGTCATACTTTCAATTTTGATTTAAAGTCTGGGGAATTTGAAACCAAACAATATTGGGATATTGATAGAACTGGTAAAAACAACTTTAAAGGAGATTATAAAGAAGCACAAACAGAACTTAATGGATTACTTTCAGATGCCGTAAAAATTAGAATGTTTGCAGATGTACCTGTTGGTGTCTTTTTATCTGGAGGAGTAGATTCTTCAATTGTTGCTGCAATGGCTGCTGATACTTATGATGGAAAAGTAAAAACGTTTTCTGTAAAATTTAATGATAAAGGTTTTGATGAAAGTGTCTATGCTGCCAAAGTAGCTAATCATTTACAAACTGAACACAATATTATAGAATGCAACTATAATGAAGGTATAGATTTAATTGAGAATTTTCATCATTATTATGATGAACCTTTTGCCGATTCTTCAGCAATACCTTCGATGTTACTCGCAAAACACACAAAAAAACAAGTAACAGTTGCCATTTCTGGTGATGCTGGTGACGAAAGTTTTTCAGGATACCATAGATATAATTGGATAAATCAAGGATCTAAATTCATGAATATCCCATATCCTCTTAGAGTAATTCTATCTAAGTTAACTGGTCTTGCACCTAATCATAGATCAAAAGTAATTTCTAAATACATGGCATTTAAGTCAATTGAATCCATTTATTTAGATTCGCTTACAGACACTAGTTTATCTGTAGGTTCGGATGCAGAGCAATTATTAGAAGTTGATGAGTTAAAATACTTAATTCATAATAATAAAAATCTACTAGAACGTGTTTCGGACTTTGATCTTAAAACGTACTTAAATTGGGATATCAATACTAAAGTAGATAGAGCAACAATGGCTTATTCATTAGAAGCAAGAGCTCCATTAATGGATTATCGTGTTGTAGAGTTTGCAAGAACACTTCCAACAGATTTCAAGTTTAAAGGTAAAAACCAAAAACGTATTCTTAAAGATGTATTGTATCAATATGTGCCCAAAGAATATTTTGATAGACCAAAAGCAGGTTTTACAATGCCGTTTGAAAACTGGTTTAGACAAGATTTAAAAGATTACGTGCTAACAGCACTAAATAAAGATGGTTTGCAAGAAATTCCAGGAATAGACATCGACGATGTTTCTAAGAGAATAAGTAAACACATGAATGGCAGTGCAAACAACTATTCATTAATATGGAAACTATTAGTACTTAAGCAATGGTTAAATAATAACAAAGGTTATGAAATCAGATAAGATTAATATCACATTTGTACTTCCCAATTTATTACCTGGTGGTGCTGAAAGAGTGATTTCATACGTTGCTCAAAACATAAGCCATGAGAAATTCAATACCACATTATTAATAATGGGTTTTTCTAAGGATGCCTCTTATGATATAGAAGGTATAGATGTTGTTTATTTAGAAAAACAACGTGTTCTAAACGGAATATCTAAATTATTTAAATACATACGAATAAATAAACCAGATATTGTTGTAAGTGCGGTTGGTCACTTAAATACAGTAACTGCATACATGTCTTTATTTTTTCCTAAAACCAAGTTCATAGCAAGAGAAGTCACTGTTTTAAGTCTAGATGCCGAGTTTTTTGGATCAAACAGATATAGTCCACTTCAGTATATCGGTAAAAAGCGATTTAATTTCTTCGATAAAATAATATGTCAATCTAGAGATATGCTAGATGATATTAAGGATAGTTATAACATCAGTGAAAAAAATCTTATTGTTATAAACAATCCAATTACTGATAATTTTAATTTAAAAGAGCTCAATCAACAAAACACTCCTATTCAATACATCACCGTAGGACGATTGAGTAAAGAAAAAGGCATCGACAGAATACTTAAAATATTATCTAAATTAGAACACCCTTTTCATTATACCATTATTGGAAATGGTGTAGAAAAAGAGAACCTCTTTGCATTAGTTGAACAATATGGTTTATCAAATAAAATCACACATGTTGAATTCACAAAGGAAGTTTCAAAATATTTAGAGAAAAGCGATTATTTTCTTCAAGGCTCACATTTTGAAGGTTTTCCGAATTGCTTAATAGAATCTTGTTCTGTTGGCACACCTGTAATCGCATTTAAAGCTCCTGGAGGAACAAAAGAAATTGTAGAAAATGGTATCAATGGTTTTTTAGTCGAAAACGAAGAAGAATATCTTCAAAAACTAAAAGACTCTAAAACATGGAATCCTAAAGATGTTAGAGCATCTGTTTATAAAAAATTCAATAAAGATGTAATTCTTCAACAGTACGAAGACTTATTTGAAAATATTGTAAAAAACTAAACGCTTAAATGAAACTTGGTATTTTAATATATTCATTATCCGGAGGTGGCGCAGAACGCGTCGTCTCATACCTTGTGTCTTATTGTATAAAAAACAATATAGATGTTCATTTAATTTTAATGAACCCTACTATAAAGTACGATATTCCAAAAAATACTAAGATTCATTATATTGAAAAATCCAATCCTAGCGAAAGCGGTATAAAAAAAGCTTTAAAAATACCTGTTCTAGCATATAACTATGCCAAACTCGTAAAACAACTCAAACTTACTCATAGTTTAAGCTTTTTAACCAGACCATCTTTTATTAATGTTATTGCCAGTAAGCTAACAACATATAAGTTTAAAGTGATAACAAATGAGAGAGCCTTCCCTAGCCTACAATATAGCTACAAAGGATTTCAATCGTCTTTTAACAAAACCTTAATTAAGGCACTATACAAGAAATCAGATTTAGTAATCTCTAATTCTTATGGAAATGCGGGTGACTTGGTTGATAATTTTGAAGTCCCTTCAGAAAAAATGAAGGTCATTCACAATCCCATTGACCTAAGTAAAATTGAAAATATAGAACCAAATTTATCATTCTTTGATTCTGAAAAATTCAATATTATTACACTTGGCCGTTTAGATATTGGAAAGAATCACGAAATGTTGATAAGAGCCATTCATCAACTTCAAAATCCTTTATTGCGATTATACATTTTTGGTGTTGGCGATTTACATGAAGAATTTGAACAACTTATTGAAGCACTAGAATTAAAAGAGCAAGTTTACTTAATGGGCTTTAGTCCAAACCCTTATCAATATCTTAAATCTGCAGATTTATTTATATTTGGCTCAAATCACGAAGGGTTTCCAAATGTATTATTAGAAGCTATGGCATGCAGATTACCAATATTAAGTACCAATTGCCAATCTGGACCAAGTGAAATCATGGAATTAGAAACGGTAAAAGAAGATATAATGATTACCGATTATGGTATTTTGGTACCAATTAAGAATACAGACCTAATGGCTAAAGGCATTAGCTATTTTATAGATCATAAAACTTACACTGAAACGTGTAAAACAAATGGTAAAAGTCGGATTAAAGACTTCGAAAAAGATACCATTTTAAAGAAATATATAAATCTAATAAATAGCACAAACATAGCTTATTAGATAAAACGAATTAAAGTATGTGTGGAATTAACGGCATTATAGCAAAGACCAATAGAAACAAAGACGAAATCACGTCGGTTCTTAACGCAATGAATAATCTAATTATTCATAGAGGACCAGATCAAGATGGTTTGTTTGCTGAAGAAAATGAGCAATTCACTGTTGGTATGGGAATGCGAAGATTATCTATTATAGATCTATCTTCTGGTAAGCAACCTATATTTTCAGACGACAAGCAAATTGTTATTGTTTTCAATGGAGAAATCTACAACTATAAGGTTTTAAAAGCCAAACTACTAGCCGAAGGTATAACATTCAACACCTCCAGTGACACCGAAGTCATCTTGAAAGCCTACGAAAAATATGGAGTAGAATCCTTTCAATGGTTAGATGGCATGTATGGTTTTAGCATTTATGACAAAAACATCAACAAGCTATTTATTGCTCGTGATTTCTTTGGTGAAAAACCACTGTATTACACACACACAGATAACGAATTTATTTGGGCATCTGAATTAAAGTCAATTATTAAAACTATTGATTTTACTCCTAATATTTCAAAAAAAGGATTAAATCTTTATTTTAGATTAACCTACATTCCTGCGCCTCACACTATATACGATAACATATATAAATTACAAGCCAATCACTATATCACATATGATTTAGCGTCACACAATACGACAATTCATAAAATCAACGCTGAACCAAAACCAAAGCCAATCAATATATCTTTTGAAGATGCAAAAGCAAAAACAAAAGATTTAGTGTACAAAAGTGTCGATAGCAGATCTATTGCAGATGTTGGTTTAGGTACCTTTTTATCAGGAGGCGTAGACTCTTCTATCATTTCACTATGCTTAGCTCAGTCTACAGACAGAAAAATAGACACCTTCTCTATAGGATTTAAAAAAGCATCTTACGATGAAACTGATAAATCTAGAGTGGTTGCAGATATGGTAAATAGTAATCATCACGAATTTATTATTGATGAAGACGATCTTAAAAACAATATTCACGAAATTCTAGTCAATTTCGACGAGCCTTTTTCAGATACAGCTGCGTTACCAACACATTTGCTTTCAGAAAAAACAAGAGAACACGTTACGGTGGCCCTAACAGGAGATGGAGGCGACGAAGTATTTGGTGGCTACAATAAGTACTACATTGGCAAAATGAACAACAGGTACACAGGTATTGTTCCTAAAGGTTTTCATAAAACTATTGCCGGATTAAGCAATAAATACCTCATTAATAAAGATGATACACGTGGAAAAAAATTCCAAATCAACAAACTGTTAAATGCTATTGATTACGATGGCGATTTTTATTGGGATATCATTTCATTAGCAAACACAAGTGCGCAGCTCGAGGAAATTATGTCTCCAGATTTTTATGATTCAAATATTTTTCAGGAATACAAAGATGTTTTAGGCAAACAAAAGATTGAATCTTTAACCGATTTTAGATTGGTCGATAAAATCTTAAGTCTAGAAGGCGGAATGCTTGCCAAAGTAGACAGAACAAGTATGATGACCTCTCTAGAATGTAGAGCCCCTTTCTTAAACAAAGAATTATGGGAGTTTGCTAATACACTACCAGAAAACTATTTAATGAAAGGCTGGAACAAAAAACACATTTTAAAAGAAGCCTTTAAAGATCAATTTCCTGATGAGTTTTTAGAAAAAAGCAAAAGCGGATTTGGATCTCCAACAGGAGATTGGTTAAGACAAAGTCTTAGAAAAGAAATAGAAAGCTATATAGAACCTGAATTATTAAAGTCTCAAGGCATATTTAATGTCGAAGTAATCACTAAATTAGTTCAAGATCATTTAGACAGTAAAAAAGATAGCACGTTTAGAGTGTGGTCTTATTACTGTTTCCAAAAATGGTATAAGTTTAATTTCTTGAAGCAAAACTAAATCGAAATGAATAAAAAAAGAATTTTACTTATAGCATCTTATGATGGTTCTCTCATTAGATTTAGAGGAGATTTTATTAAAAGCCTTGTCAATGATGGATTTGAAGTATTTACCGCAGCACCAGATTATGCTGATGAATTTCGTCAAAACATCAAAGACCTCGGAGCAACACCTTTAGAGTTTAAATTACAACGTACAGGCCTTAACCCTTTTAAGGATTTTAAATCCATTTTAGAATTAAAATCCTTAATGAAAGAGAACAAAATAGATTTGGTTTTTCCATACACCGTAAAACCTGTAATCTATGGCTCAATGGCGGCCAATATGTGCAAAATACCTGTAATTTCATTAATCACAGGCTTGGGTTATGCGTTTACAGGCTTAACAGCAAAAGCACGATTATTACAACGCTTTAATGAAACATTATACAAACTTTCAATACGAAAGAATAAGGTTATAGTATTTCAAAATAAAGATGATTATCAACTTTTTTTAGACCGAAAAGTGATTTCTAAAAAACAAAAAGTTGATTTCGTAAGTGGCTCTGGTGTAAACCTTAACCAGTTTTCATTTAAAGAAAAAGATGCATCAGACAGCGTAAGCTTTCTTTTAGTAGCAAGACTAATAAAAGAAAAAGGAATTGCACTTTATATGGAAGCTGCTAAAATCTTAAAAGCCAAATACCCTAAAGCCGAATTTCATCTGATAGGCGCTCCAGAAACATCACCTTCTGCCATTAGTGAAGACGAACTAAAAGTACTACACAAAGAAGGAGTTATTGTCTTTCACGGAAGTCAAAATAACATTCCAGAACATTTAAACGCAAGAGATGTTTTTGTTTTACCAAGTTATTACAGAGAAGGCCTACCAAGAACCACATTAGAAGCTTGTGCTTGCGGAAACCCAATTATCACAACAGATTCTGTTGGCTGTAGAGAATCTGTAAAAGAAGGTGTAAATGGTTTTTTAATAAAACCGCAAAGCCTTGAAGCTTTAGTAGAACCTATGGAGTTTTTCATTAATAATCCTGCTAAAATTAAGGAGATGGGAATAAACAGCAGAACATATGCAGAAGAACGATTTGATGTAAACATCATTAATAACGATCTCATCAACTTAATTAAAAAAGAGCTATAACAAATTGCTATAATTTTTTTTAATGAAACTCATTCTTAAAATCCTAAACAAACTTCCTATTGCAATTATACTAGTTTTAGTACTAGGCGTTTTAAGTACGTTTATGGATTTTGGCATAATATCTGTTTTTTTTAGCATTACAATGCCATTAATTTTTATTGCTAATGCAATATTAGCTCTATATGGTATATTCAAAAAAAAATACATATACCTAATTGGGGTTATCGTGTTTTTTCTTTTCAATAGCTTCTTTTATCAATTCTCTAGAACTACTAACGTAGAAACAAAAGACTCAATTAGTCTATTAACTTACAATGTGAGATCCTTTAGCCAAGTCTTATACGCTTCAAAATCAAAGCAAAGTCCGTTTACTGAAATAAAAAAATTTATTAACTCTTTAAGTCCTGATATCTTAGTTTTTCAGGAATCTTCCTATAAAGAAAGCAAAAAAATAAAAGATTACCCTTACCGTTTTATTGGCTACAAAGAAAATTCAGAAAAATCGCTTCTTACCATTTTTTCCAAGTACCCAATAGTTAATAAAGGGTATGTAGACTTTCCTAATTCAAAAAATGATGCCATTTATGCAGATATAAAAATTCAACAAGACACTATTAGAGTTTATAACACACATCTGCAATCTTATGTTATTTCACCATACATAATCGCTAATAGATTTAGTGGTTTTAACTATTGGGAAAACTTAAATAACACCATCACAAAACAAGTAGAACAGGCTAATTTAATTAAAGATCACGCTAACAAATCAAATAAAAAAACCATTATTACAGGAGATTTTAATGCAACTCCATATAGCTTACCTTATAGAAAATTAAAAAAAGGATTCAATGATTCTTACATAACGAATGGTAATGGAATTGGAAAAACATATGCTCACAGAAGGTATCCATTACGCTTAGATTACTTTCTTTATGATGATCAATTTAAAGTATTAAGTCATGATAATTTTAATTTAAAACTATCTGATCACGAACCAATATTTGTTAAATTTAAAATCAAGTAAACCTCTACTGTCTATTTTTAACAAGATTTGTAATGAACTAAAAAAAGATTAAACACTTATTACGGTGGTAATTAAACAAAATCATCAGCTATATACTTGAGATTTAAATTAATAATAACCTGAACACTAAAATCAAAAATAAAAACAGTTTATTTGCATTGTTTTGGGAATTATAACAGATAGAAAAATAAGAAATATGTATACTGTAATTATTAAACGTTTATTAGATTTTACAGCAGCTTTAATTGGGCTAATTCTAATTTCACCACTTTTTATAATACTTATAATTATCTTAAGTATCTCAAACAACGGAAAGCCTTTCTTTTACCAAAGAAGAACAGGAAAGCATGGTAAAATTTTTACAATTATCAAGTTAAAAACCATGACCGATAAAACAGATGCTAATGGAGAACTATTACCTGCATTAGAACGTGTTACTAAAACCGGCGATATTTGTAGAAAATACTCACTAGACGAAATCCCTCAATTACTTAATATACTAAAAGGAGATATGAGTCTAATAGGGCCTCGCCCACTTTTGCCTGAGTATCTAAAACACTATAATAAAGAACAAAACAGAAGACACGAAGTAATGCCAGGGATTACAGGTTGGGCTCAAATTAATGGAAGAAACACAATTACCTGGGAACAAAAATTTGAATATGATGTTTATTACGTTGATCATCTATCCTTTTTACTGGATTTAAAAATCTTATGGCTTACCTTCTACAAAGTAATAAAGAAAAGTGACATCAATAGCTCTGAAACACTCGACATGCCTATGTTTACAGGAACAAAAACAACACAAGACCAATAACTTCAATCATAAAGCTAAAGATTTAATGATGAAAGAAATCACAGACAAGAAAGAGTGGAATGCTATTTTAGAACAAATAGAAAACTATGATTTTTACCACACATACGACTACCATAACATTTCTAAAAACGAGGGTGAAACCCCTATTTTATTAACCTATACAAAAGACAAAGCTACTATAGCCCTACCTATTTTACTCCGTAAGATTCCTAATACAATATATTCTGATCTTACATCTGTTTACGGTTATGCAGGCCCACTTTGTAATGTAGACGTAAACACGTATGATTTTAGTGATTTTAAAACAACTTTTAACGCTTATTTAGATTCTAATAACATCGTGTCTGTTTTTAGCAGACTACACCCTTACATTCAACAAGATAGAATATTAGAAAACTTAGGAGATACCGTAAGCTTAGGTGACGTTGTAAATATTGATGTTTCATTACCAATAGAACAGTCGCGTATGGCTTATGGAAAATCCAATAAAAACCAAATAAACAAACTAAGAAAACAATGTGAAGTTGTTAAAGCGGAAACTAAAGAAGAAATCCTTGAGTTTGTAGATATCTATTACGAAAACATGAAACGTCTAAATGCTAAAAAAAACTACTTTTTTAGTAAAGAGTACTTTCTTAACTTCATGGAAATTAGCGATTTTGATACAGATATCCTTTTAGTTAGACACCTAGAATCTAACACTTTTGTGGCAGGTTCAATGTTTGTAAAAACAAAACAAATTGTACAATACCATTTGTCTGGTACACGCACAGAACACCTAAGACTAAAACCATCAAAATTATTCTTAGATGAAATGCGACTACAAGCTACAGAGCAAGGTTTTAAGGTTTTTAATCTTGGTGGAGGACTAGGAAGTGAACACGACTCTTTATTTGAATTTAAAGCTTCTTTCTCTAAAGATTTTAGAACTTTTAAAGTATGGAAATACATTGTTAATCAAGATGTTTACGATGAATTATCTCAACAAAAAGATGAAACAGGTTTTTTTCCTAAATACAGATCGTAATAATTCATTCCTATACACAAGCCTACCTTTTCATTATTGATTTTAAAACTCGTACTAACACTGAATAAGCTTATGATTTTTAAGCTTATTAAGAAGTATACGAGACACAAACCTAATTTTAATCTCAAACACTAATCAAACGATGAAATTAGAGTTTTAGAGTGTTTTTTATCTGATTTTTATACCTTTAAAAATCAGATAAACCTTATATATCGTGTAAATTTAGCAGTTTATCGTAAATTTATATTTTTGTTTCTTGGTTTAAACTATTAGGACTTATATTAGCACCATAAATGCTAATTAATTTTAGGTCCCAAATACCTCTAATTAACAACTTTAGGTACTAAACTAACTTAAAGAATTAACCTATGAATACTAAAATATGGCTCTCATCACCGCACATGAGTGGTAATGAACAATCTTACATAAAAGAAGCTTTTGACTCTAATTGGGTAGCACCTTTAGGACCAAATGTTAACGGCTTTGAAAACGACTTACAATCTTATCTTAATGAAGATATTCATGTTGCAGCTTTAGCATCAGGTACGTCTGCCCTTCACTTAAGCCTTATTTTATTAGGTGTTGGTCATGGAGATGAGGTAATATGTCAAAGCAAAACGTTTTCAGCTTCTGCTAACCCTATTGTATACCAAGGAGCTACTCCCGTATTTGTAGATAGTGAAAGAGAAACATGGAACATGTGCCCTATTCAATTAGAAATCGCAATAAAAGATAGAATTGCAAAAGGAAATAAACCAAAAGCAATTGTTGCGGTGCATTTATACGGAATGCCTTATAAAGTAGACGAGATTAACAATATTGCATTAAAATATAGCATTCCTGTTATAGAAGACAGCGCTGAATCATTAGGAAGTACTTACAAAGGTAAAAATTGTGGCACTTTCGGTGATTTTTCAATATTATCCTTTAATGGCAATAAAATCATAACAACCTCTGGAGGTGGTGCTTTAGTTACAAAAACGCAAAAACAGAAAGAGCAAGCTGTTTTCTTAGCCACACAAGCAAGAGATAATGCACCACATTATTTACACTCTCAAATAGGCTACAATTATAGAATGTCTAATATCGTTGCTGGTATTGGCCGTGGTCAAATGACTATTTTAGACAGTCACGTAGCTAAACGTCGTTCAAATCACGAATTTTACGTAAATACTTTTAAAGATAATACTAAAATCACATTTTTAAACGAACCTGAAGGTTATTTTTCTAACCGTTGGCTATCTTGTATTCTGTTAGATTCTGAAAGCACACGAGAAGGTTTAAGACTCGCTTTAGAAAAGGAAAACATAGAATCTAGACCTTTATGGAAACCAATGCACCAACAACCTGTTTTTAAAGATGCACCTAGCTATCTTAATGGAGTTTCTGATGAGTTATTCGAAAAAGGCTTATGTTTACCTAGCGGATCAAATCTAACTGATATTGAATTAAATAGAGTAGTTTCTGCCATAAATACGTATTTTGTATCATGATAGTTAAATATCTAAATAAAATATCTAAGAAATATGCCTCAAAATGGCTAGTGCTGTTATTTGATATATCAATAATAGTTGCTACATTTTTTATGGCATACCTTATTAGGTATAATTTCATCATAGAGTTTGACTTCTCTACCCTTTTGATGCAAATTCCATATGTTATTGTTGTAGCCACAATTAGCCTAATAGCTGTTGGCACATACAAAGGTGTAGTTCGATTTACAGGATTTAAAGATATTGTCAACATTATAATCGGAGCTAACATTTTAGCAACCATACTTATCTGCTGTACTTTTGCGAGTAGAAAGTTTATGAGTGAAGATAGCCTTTTTGACATCTCCGGCTCAATCATCTATATCCACCTATTACTTAACATATTATTCTTAATTGGAGCTAAATTGTTTATAAAATCTCTTTATAACCATATTACTCAAGACTTTCAATCTATTTCTAATGTTTTAATTTTTGGAGCTGGTAATTCTGGCATGTTAACTTATGATGCCATTCAAAACGATACTAAAAACGGCGTTGAAGTTGTTGGTTTTGTTGATGATGATGAAAGAAAAATTGGAAAGAAAATAAACCTATTAAAAGTTTACAACATCAACTCTATTGACGAGGATTTCATTAAAAAGAATGATGTTGAAGATGTCATAATTTCAATTCAAAATATAGATCCTACAAGGCTACTTCAAATTACTAGTAATCTTTTTTCACTCGGACTTAAAGTTAAAATTGTACCTCCAGTTCAAAGCTGGATTGATGGAGACTTAAGCGTAGGACAAATTAAAGAAGTTAAAATTGAAGACCTTCTTGGAAGAGACCCAATTAATATTAAAAACCCAGATTTAGAAGAACAGTACGACAATAAAGTAATTTTAATTACTGGTGCGGCCGGATCTATTGGAAGTGAAATTTGCAGAAAAGTTAGCTTATATAATTATAAAAAGTTAATCCTTGTAGATAATGCAGAATCTGCACTTTACGATATTCAACAAGAATTTAGACAACAAGGTTTAGAAAATATTGATGCTGTTGTAGCAGATGTACGAAACAGAACTAGAATAGATCAAATTTTTAATCAATACAAACCTAAAATTGTATTTCACGCCGCTGCATATAAACACGTGCCTTTAATGGAAAACAATCCTTTTGAAGCAGTTAGTGTTAATATTGGAGGTACTAAAAACGTTGCAGATATCTCTGTAAAACACAGTGTAGATAAGTTTGTTTTAATCTCTACTGACAAAGCGGTAAACCCTACAAATGTCATGGGTGCAACTAAACGAATTGCAGAGCTTTATGTAACTTGTCTTAAAGGAAAAGGACACACAAAGTTTATAACTACAAGATTTGGAAACGTTTTAGGATCTAACGGATCTGTAATTCCATTATTTAAAAAACAAATTGAAAAAGGAGGACCTCTAACAGTAACTCATAAAGATATTACACGTTACTTTATGACTATACCAGAAGCATGTCAGCTTGTATTAGAAGCAGCAGCCATGGGTAATGGTGGTGAGATTTTTGTTTTTGACATGGGAGAACCTATTAAGATATTTAATTTAGCCACCAACATGATTATCCTTTCTGGATTAAGATATCCTGAAGACATAGATATCAAAATAACAGGTTTAAGACCAGGTGAAAAAATATACGAAGAACTTTTAGCTGACGGTGAAAACACCAAAAAAACATATCACGACAAAATAATGATTGCTAAATCAAGACACGTAGATATTATAACAGTTGAAAGCCAAATTAATAAACTCACCAAGATAAACTCTTTAACCCAACCGTTAGAAATCGTTTCTTCCATAAAGTTTTTAATACCTGAATACATCTCTAATAACTCTACTTTCGAAGTATTAGATAATAAAAAATAATCCATTTTTACTAAACCCATAAATTAACTCAAATGAAAACACGTATCCTTATTATCTCGATATTAGCGATTATTAACGCTACATCATGTGCGTCTAGAAAAGATATTGTTTACTTTCAAGACAAACCACTAGAAGAAGGACTAATTGCTTCTGAAGCAACTCAGTTAATTTATAAACCAGATGACATCTTAACAATTAACGTTTCAGCATTAGACCCCGACACCGTTAAGCCTTTTAATTTACCTATAGTATCTAATAATACAAGCGATTTAAGAAGTGCTCAAGGATCACAACAACAACAAACTTACTTAGTAGATCACAATGGTAATATAGAATTCCCAGTATTAGGCACCATAAAAGTTGAAGGCTTAACACGTACAGACTTAACAGCACTGTTAGTTGAACGTATTAAGAGCATGGTAAACAACCCTATTGTTAATGTAAGACTAGCTAATTTTACAGTTACAGTTATTGGAGAAGTTTCTAATCCTGGGACATTTACAATGCAAGACGAAAGAGTGACACTCCTAGAAGCTCTTGGTTATGCAAATGATTTAACTATATTTGGTAAACGAAAAAATGTAAGGCTAATTAGAGAAATAGACGGCAAAAAGAAATTTGCTGAAATTGATTTAACATCCATAAACACCGTAAATTCTCATTTATACTATCTACAGCAAAATGATGTTATTTATGTTGAACCAAATAATGCTAAAATTAGATCGTCTACTTACAACCAAAACAATGGAGTATTAATATCTGCAATAGGCACATTAACAACCATATTAGCTGTATTCTTAATAAAATAAGTACCAATTAAAATATTATATGGAATCCAACCCTGTTTCAAAACCGAATGAAATTAGACAAAGTGTAGATTTATTCCTATCTAACTGGAAAATTCTGCTTTTCTGCAGTGTCGTTGCCCTATTTCTGGGCTATACTTATTTACGTTACACTACTTATCAATACAACGCTAATGCAACTATTAAAATAATAGACGAAAAGCAATCTAAAAAACTTCCTTCTATTGGAGAAATGACTAGTGGTGGACTATTCTCAGATGGTACAGATAAGATTAAAGATGAAATTGAAACCATTCAGTCAAGAACCTTAATTTCTAATGTTGTAAAAGCCTTAGATCTTAATATTAGATGTTTTGCAGAGGGTAATATAAAAGAGCGTGAAATTTATAGAAACCCACCTGTAAAACTAAGTTTTTTCGCAAGTGACTCTGTCATACATCAAGTAGATACGACCTTGTATATTAAAATAAAATCCCCAACTCAATTTTTAGCATTTAAAAAGGAAGGAAAATCTTTAATTGACAGAGACGAACAAACAGGTGTTCCATACACATTTGGAGAAAAAATAAAAACAGGCTTTGGAGGCATGGTGTTAACACCAAATATTGGAGGCCACGCTCCAGTTATAGGAAGTAATTTAAAAATATCTATAACCTCTGTTAGCAAAATCGTAAACAGCTATCAACGAAAAATAAAAGTATCAACAGATAAAGGATCAAGTGTTATTAAATTAGACCTTAACGAAAGTAATTCCTACAAAGCTGTTGATATTTTAAATCAAATCATAGATGAATACAACAATGACGTACTCTTAGATAAAGAGTCTGTTGTCAAAACAACTTCTGACTTTATAAACAATAGACTTAAGCAGGTTTCTGAGGAATTAGAAAAAGTAGATTACACAGCAGAAGACTTACAAAAGAAAGAAGGTCTAACAGCTTTAGACTCTAGAGCCGACTTAAACCTACAAACAGGACAACAATTACAATCTCAAATTTCTTCTACTGCAAATAACATAGAAATGTTATCGTTTTTAGAAGAGGAAATTAGTAGTACAAACAAAAGTAACGACATGCTACCTGCCGACATAGGAATTGGCGACTCTAACACATCTCAAGTTATAAAAAGACACAATGAGTTAGTAGCAGAACGCGACAGAATTTTAAGAAACTCAACAACTAAGAATCCAGTTGTTATCCAACTGAATAACCAGATAGAATCTTTAAAATCTAACCTTCTTAATTCGGTAAAAAACATAAAACAAACGTCTCTACTCACTCTTAACAACCTAAGCAGAGACAATGCTCGAATACAAGGTAGACTCTCAGCAGCACCTAAAAAAGCGCGCCAGTTTAGAGACATTAAAAGACAACAAGATATTAAAGAGTCTCTTTACCTTTATTTATTAGAAAAACGAGAAGAATCAGCAATAAGGCTAGGCATGTACGCTCCTAATGCAAAGATAATCGACAGTGCTTATTCTTCACACAAACCAGTAGCACCAAATAAAATGATTGTATACATTGCATCATTATTATTTGGCCTAGGTATTCCTATTGCTTTTATTTATATATCAGATTTACTCAACACAAAAATCTATAAAAAAGAAGATTTAGTAGACACTTTAAACATCCCTTATTTAGGCGACATACCAAAAAGCTCTAAGAAGCAAAAATTAGTAAAGAAAATTGATTATTCACCAAAGGCAGAAGCTTTTAGAATTGTAAAGTCTAATATAGATTTTATGCTAAGAAACATAAAAGGTCGCTCTAAAAAATTATTTATCACCTCTACTGTTCCGCAAGAAGGAAAATCGCATACAAGTTCAAACCTTGCGGCATCAATTGCTTTTTCTGGCAAATCTGTACTCCTTATAGAAACAGACATTAGAGTCCCTAAATTACTTGAGTATCTTAACATCAAAGACCAATCAAAACAAGGGCTTTCAGATTACATTGCTGATACATCTTTAAAACCTCAAGATATTGTCTTAAAACACGAAGACAATCCACTCTTAGATATTATTTCATCTGGAACAATTCCTCCTAACCCATCTGAATTGTTAATGAATGAAAGAGTAGAAGAACTCTTTAACTATTTTGACACTAAGTACGATTATATTGTTGCAGACACTTCTGCTGTAGGTATTGTTAGTGACACTCTACTTATTTCACATTTAGCAGACATGTTTATCTATGTTGTAAGTGCGGATAATATAGACAAACGCTTACTCCAACATGTTGCACTACCATTATATACAGAAAAAAGACTACCTAATATGACAATGCTATTAAACAGCGTTAGCTTAGGCAAAAAAGGATACGGCGGTTATGGTTACGGCTATGGCTACGGAAACAACCCTCAAAGAAAGAAAAAATGGTATAAATTTGGTAAGTCATAACAAATCACACCAAAGCACATTAATAAAAAAAAGCCACTAAATAAAATTAGTGGCTTTTTTATATAACAAAAACGAAAGTTTACAATTTTCGTCGTTTTCGTTCCGTTTTTAATAGTGACAACTCTCTACTCGTTTGCCCCGAAACTGAAGTGTTTTCCTCTGCCCTTCTAATTAAATAAGGCATCACATCTTTTACCGGTCCAAACGGAATATACTTTGCTACATTATAACCTTGAGCTGCTAAATTAAAACTAATATGATCACTCATACCATATAACTGCCCAAACCATATCCTATTATCTTCTTTAGAAATGTTATGAGTTTTCATAAGATCCATAGCTAAGTAGCAACTTAATTCATTATGTGTACCGATAAAAACTGATATATCTTTTAAATTTTGAAGTATATAATTTAAGGTTTCATCAAAATTATCGTCAGTCGCTTTTTTATTTTCACAAATTGGAGAATTATATCCTTTATCCAAAGCACGTTCGCGCTCCTTCTCCATATATGCTCCTCTTACAATCTTCATTCCAATTTTAAAACCGCCTGCTTTAGCACGTTCATGCAATTGCTTTAAATAATCTAAACGATCCCAACGATACAACTGTAAAGTATTATAAACTACAGCAACATCTTTATTATAGCGACGCATCATTTCTTCTACCAAATCATCTGCAGCATCCTGCATCCAACTTTCTTCTCCATCAATTAAAACTTCAACATCTTTTTCCTTGGCTAATTTACAAACAGCATCAAACCTTCCTACTATTCTACCCCATTCAGCCTCTTCTTCACTTGTTAAAGCAACACCTTCTGTCTTTTTCTGATACAATAAAAACCGACCAAAACCTGTTGGTTTAAACACCACTATTGGCATTGCTTCCCGTTCATCACAGAAGTTTATAATCTTCAATATTTTTGCTAGCGCATTATCAAATTGATTTTCTACAGATTTACCTTCTACAGAATAATCCAAAACCGAACTCACTCCTTTTGTATAAAGCTTATCTATTACTGGCAAGCTGTCATCTTCATTAACTCCACCACAAAAATGGTCAAAGACAGTAGCTCTAATTAATTTTTCTACAGGTAAATGCGCTTTTAAAGCAAAGTTTGTTGCAGCCGTACCAATACGAACCAAAGGTTCAGATGATATCATTTTAAATAAAAAGTAGGCACGTTCTAATTCTGAGTCCGACTTTAATTCAAAGGCAGTCTCTGTATTTTCAAAGAGTGAGCGATCAATCATTAGCTAAATAATATATGTACAAATATATTTATTAATCATTTACTTTTTCTGAAAAAGGAAGTATTTTCACATCATCAATTTAGATATTTTAAAATGGATTCTATTTCTACAAAAAATGCCACAGTTTTTTTTAATTCTGAAGTCTATACAGCGTTAAATAATTACCTAAAAACCGACAAACCTTCCAAGATATTTATTCTTGTAGACACCAATACTCACGACTATTGTTTACCTGCGTTTTTGGAACGCATAGAGTCTGGCGACATAGTCATTGAAGTCATGGAAATACCAAATGGTGAAGACCACAAAACCATAGATATCTGTACAGGTGTTTGGGAAGCTCTATCTGAATATAACGCAGATCGCAAAAGTTTATTAATTAACTTAGGAGGAGGAGTTGTTACAGATTTGGGTGGTTTTGTAGCAAGTACATACATGCGAGGCATCGCTTACATAAACATTCCAACAACACTATTAGCCATGGTAGATGCTTCAGTTGGAGGAAAAACGGGAGTTGATTTAGGCGCCTTAAAAAATCAAATAGGAATTATAAATGAAGGAGTAATGGTTGGAGTTGACACCTCTTACTTAGATACTTTACCTCAAAATGAAATGGTTTCTGGTTTCGCAGAAATGCTAAAACATGGTTTAATTTACGATAAAACCTACTGGAACACCTTAACACATCTTGAAAAATTAGACATTTCTGATTTAGACCAATTGATTTATGACTCTATCATCATCAAAAATGAAGTGGTAACATCTGACCCAACAGAGAAAGGCCTAAGAAAAATTCTAAATTTCGGTCATACTTTAGGTCACGCAATTGAAAGCTACTTTCTAGAAAACGCAGATAAGACACCATTATTACACGGAGAAGCTATTGCAATCGGCATGCTATTAGAAAGCTACCTATCAACTAAAATATGCGGCTTAAGCCAAGAAGAATTTGAGATAATTTATTCAGGAATACTCAAAACATTCTCTAAAGTTGAAATCAATAAAAACGACCAAAAAGTAATCATAGACCTATTACAGTACGACAAAAAGAATAGTTATGGCGTTGTAAAATTTGTATTACTTGAAGCCATTGGCAAACCCAAAACAGACTGTGTAGTTCACAACGACCTTATTTTAGAAGCTTTTGATTATTATGCTCATTAGAGATAACGGTCTTTTACAATTTGAGTATGGTGATTTTCATGACCTGTTAAAATATATCCTATTGCCCTCACAGAAACAGGACAGCCACTCGCCTCACCCACTTGTTCTAAAGCAGCTGAATCAAAACTTCTATACAAAGCTATAGAAGCCTGCCTTACAGCCTTATACTCATCTATTATGTTGACTAAAGAACGTTTGCTTGCGTTAGCTGTAATAGCATAGTCGTCTTGTTCATACCCGGCCAATGGCGTTTTATCCTCTCGCGCTATTCGTAATGCTCTATATGCAAAAACACGTTCAGTATCTATAATATGAAGTAACACATCCTTTGGAGTCCATTTCCCTTCTGCGTAAGCATAATTATGCTTGTCTTGCGCTAAGCCCGAATAAAACAACACCACAGAATCTAAATTTTGTTCTAAACCCTCAATGATATCTATGCTTGCGGCATTATCAATATACCGTTTATAACACGTGTCATATTCATTATTATTAAGTGTATTAGAAATCATAATTATATAAATTAAAAAAGCCCTTCGTAAACTAACTAAGGGCTTTTGTATATTGTATTGTTTTAATTACAACTCATTAAAAATGGTATGCATTAAACGTTTTTTATCATTAAGACTTTCTTCTAAAGAAATCATAGTTTCAGTTCTGTAAACACCTTCTATATCATCTAACATAAAGATAATTTCTTTAGCATGCATAGTATCTTTAGCTCTAATCTTACAGAAGATATTAAATTTCCCTGTGGTAATATGAGCAACCGTCACATAAGGTATATTGTTAATTCGCTCTAAAACAAACTTAGTTTGCGATGTATTTTGAAGAAAAACGCCTACATATGCAATAAACGAATAATCTAATTTTTGATAATCTAATGTTAAAGAAGAACCTTTAATAATTCCCGCTTCTTCCATTTTTTTAACACGCACATGAACAGTACCAGCAGAAATCAATAATTTTTTCGCAATATCTGTAAATGGAATACGTGTATTATCAATAAGCATATCGAGAATTTGGTGGTCAATCTCATCTAATTTAAATTTTGCCATAATCATATAATCTTTAAAGTAAATGCAAAAATAGAACATTTACACTAACGATATTGCATAAAAATTGAATTATTTTAAGGTTTCAATAAGATTTCCTCATTATTTAACATTGCGAAAACGATTTCGTTACCCAAAATTAATTCCGAATTTTCTGTAGTTTTAAGAACTCTACCTTTTGCATCAACTTCTTTATGACCAAAATGATTAAGCAGTTTTTCTAATTTTGCTATTTTAGGAACAAAATGCAGTTTTTTGTCCACCAACACTTCTTCATATTGAATAGCTACATCTATTAAATCGGTGTCACCTGCTTTTAATTTCGTATCCCTAATAATAATATCATAAAAACATTTTGCATTTTCAGGAATATCAAAATAACGCTTATAACCTCCAATAGCAACACCCTTAGCAATCGTAAACAATCCTGATAAAATAGCAATAAACATTAAACGCCTTACCCCTTCCCTTTCATAATCATTTGTATAATGACCAGCTTCATAAAGCAATGTTGGCACGCCTAAATTTTGAAAGGTATCACCAACACAACTAAGACTAAAACCATCATCATAACGCCCAATCCCATTTGGAACCTCATTTTGAAGTACAGTATTTATCTCTGCAATAATAGCCATAGCCACCTTTCTATTATCTGTTAAAGAACGCTCTTCATCTTGCGAAGGTGATAAAAATGAAAGTGTAGCAACGTTGTTTTTTTCTCCAGCACTAAAAATAGTACGCTGTCCATGAAGGTTAAAACAATAATTTGGCATAAAATCGTCATAAGCCTGACGTAAAATCTTACTTTCTGGCTGAGATAAATTTTGTGCGTCCCTGTTTAAGTCTACTAGATTCGCATTTAAACGCGTGTATTTTTCAGCTCCATCAGGATTTAATATAGGAATAACCACCAACGTACATTGCTCTAATATACCTTTTGTGAAATTATTTTCAGTTTCAAACAAATTAAAACAATCAAAAAGCGCCTTAGTAGATGTCGATTCGTTTCCGTGCATTTGAGACCATAATAAAATTTTGATTGGTCCATGCCCAAATTTCAAACTGTAGATTGGTCGTTTTTCAACAGAATATCCAAGCGTAGAAATCTTAGATTTTGGTAATTTTTCTAAACACTTTTCTATATCAGAATTGGTTATATAACGACCATATAATTCTGTTGTTTTTACAGAAGAAAACACATCATTTAAAAGCTCTAAATTCATATCATTATTTTGATGTTACAAATGTAATCATTTGAAATTTTACATTTGTAAACAGTAATTATTCTGATTTTTGTTACAATGTTAAACAGATAGTGTTAGAAAAGACACAGCTATTTATATGCTTTTTGAAAATAATTCAATAAACAATATATTCTTAGCTCAATTAGCATATTATCAGCATCATAGAACGCTAAATCAAACCTAAAGTTTAACTAGAATAAAATATAAACAGAACCTTTAGCTACAATTACAATACTATTGATTACATTTGTAACATCACAAAAACAAATCTAAGGTTTACAATGATAAACTCATCAGAATTTACACAACGCCTACAAAAGGTCATGGATTTTTACAGTGAAACAGCATCTAGTTTTGCTGAAAAAATCGGAGTACAGCGCTCTAGTATTTCTCATATTTTGTCTGGTAGAAATAAGCCAAGTTTAGACTTTGTAATGAAGGTGCTTCACTCCTATCCTGAAGTAGAATTATATTGGCTAATGAATGGCAAAGGTCATTTTCCTAATGAGCCTAAAATTTCAGAATCACCAAACTCAAACACAACCGAACAACCTATTGCAAAACCACAAACCCCAGTTTCGGTCCCTAACTCTAATTCTGAAATTGAAAAAATTGTTATCTTTTATAAAGACGGTACTTTTAAAAGTTATAAGCCTTAAAACTAATTGTACTATTCATTATCTTTGAAAAAAGATTTTAAATGAAGCATTTTTCCTCACTTTTGTTATTATTACTTTTAACAAGCTGCTATACTATAGAGCGCAATTGTACAGATTTCAAAACAGGTACCTTTGAATTTACCTACACTATTGATGGTGTTGAGAAAACCTCTCGTTTTAAACGAACAGAACACTTTAACATTGATTATCATGAAGAAGTAGCAGACTCTTCCTCTATTCGCTGGATTAATGATTGTGAATTTATCCTTAAAAAACTTCACCCTACCAATAATTCTGAAAAAAACGCCATTCATATGAAAATCCTCTCTACAACAGAAGATTCTTATATGTTTGAATACAAGCTTGCTGTAAAACGACCAAACAAACCATTAAACATAGAAAAAGGCATCGCTAGAAGAGTTAAATAGCATTAACGTACTGTTTTTATTTACCAGCTAAGCTATAGAACGTTGTTTTTATTCCGCTTAACTAAAATTATAGTACTTTTTTGGATGCGCTAATTTGGATTCACTATATTTCACAAAAATTAACACGTTTTTTAACAAGAACCCAAATCTATAAAACACTCAGTTAATGCTTTTTAACTCGTTAGAATATCTTCTTTTTTTACCTATAGTCTTTATTATCTATTGGTTACTAAAAAACAGCTACAAGAAGCAGAATATCTTATTACTCATATCTAGCTATGTATTTTACGGCTGGTGGGATTACAGATTCCTGTCTCTTATTATATTCAGTTCTTTTTTAGATTATTTTGTTGGTCAAAAAATAGAAGAAGCAATAGGCAAAAAAAACAAAAAACGCTGGTTACTAGTCAGTCTTTTTTCAAATTTAGGCCTACTTGGTGTTTTCAAATATTACAATTTCTTTGCAGATTCTTTTGCAAGTACAATGTCTGCCATTGGATGGGAAGTTAACGACCTTACATTAAACATTATATTACCCGTTGGAATTAGTTTTTACACCTTTCAAACTCTAAGTTACAGTATAGATATATATCGCAATCAGATAAAAGCAAGCAGAGATATTGTAGGCTTTTTTACGTTTGTAAGCTTATTTCCACAGTTAGTAGCTGGCCCAATTGAACGTGCCTCCAATCTGATTCCTCAGATAGAAAAGAAACGAAACCTTAATATTACCCTAATAAAAACAGGACTATTTCAAATTTTTATTGGTTTATTTAGAAAAGTTGCCATTGCTGATAATTTAGGTATTTATGTAGATTCTGTCTATGGAAATTACGAAATACACAACAGCTCTACACTTTTAGTTGCAACAGTTTTTTATGCCTTTCAGATTTATTTTGATTTTTCTGGTTATTCTGATATCGCTATTGGTAGTGCAAAACTCTTTGGTTTTAATTTTAATAGAAATTTCAATTTCCCCTACTTTTCAAGAACGTTAACCGAATTCTGGAGGCGATGGCATATGTCACTATCGTTTTGGCTAAGAGATTACCTTTATATTTCCCTAGGCGGAAACAGAAAAGGCATAATAATTACTTACAGAAACTTATTACTTACTATGTTAATTGGTGGACTATGGCATGGCAGCTCTTGGAATTTTGTGATTTGGGGAGGAATTCACGGCTTATTTCTAAGTTTAGAAAAATACACCTTCTCTGCTTTTAAAATAAAAACCTTTAATGCATTTGGATACATCTACACATTCATTGTTGTTCTTATTGCATGGATTTTCTTTAGAGCACCAGACTTTCATTCAGCCTCTACAATCATAACTGAAATATTCAGCTTCAATTACGGCACATTATTTATTGGTAACGTCAATGCTTTTGTCAATGCCCTACTATTGCTTTCACTTGGCATTTTAATTGATTTAAAGATTTTTAGATCAGGTACATCACTAGAAGATTATGGAGTTCGCTATAGCGCTATAAAACTTTCGATGATTATGGCTGTTATTATTTTAATGCTTTGTCTGTTCTATTCAACAGCTGAAAACTTTATTTATTTTCAATTCTAGATTATGAACTCGGAAATCACTAAGAAACTTATCAAAATCATCATACTTACGCTATTAATTAGCTATGGCTTAGACAAATTAGTTTTCTTTGGCTTAAATAAAATTAGCGACAACGTAAAGACTGGTCAAGCCATTGGTAAACTCAATCATTTCCTTGAACTAAAAGATAATACTGATTTTTTAGTTTTTGGAAACTCTAGAGCTAATAGACATATAAATGTTGATTTATTTAGCGACAACAGCTACAACATGGGAATTGATGGTGTTGGTATTGCTTACAATAGCACACTTATTAATACATTACAAGAAAACAAAGAACAATTCATATTAGTACATATTGACACTAAAAATTTCTTTGATACAACTTATGACGGTTCTGATATAAGAGGTCTAAAAACCAAATACAAAAGAAACCCCATAATTACTTCTGCTCTTGATGAATCTGGTCAATTATCAAAATTACAGCAGATTTACTACAGCATGAATTACAATGGAAGCGCTATTGGAATCATAAAAAATTACTTTAAACCTAGCTACAACTACAAAGCATACAATGGTTACGATCCTATTTTGGTAAGCGAAGACCAAGAAGACATGAGAGATATTGTGTTATCTAATTTTAGCACCGACAACGAATGTACAGATAGCCACGACGTAAATAGTATTGCATTAAACTATTTAAAGGCCATAAAATCCTTTACAGAAAAATCACCAAATAAAACCTTTTTATTTGTTACCTCGCCAATGTACAATGACACTTGCAGTACAGACAACACTAAACTAGCCAAGATTATGCTAGACTTAGGATTAAACTATATGGATTTTACAAATCTCTATAAGGACAAAAAAGACAATTCCTTGTGGAAAGACGCTACACACATGTCACAAAAAGGATCAGAAGCTTTTTCTAAATTATTAATTAATAACATTAAAACTTCAAAATTCTAGAAGAGCTTAGCTTGCCCTGTATCATCAACATCTATATCATCGTCGTCATCTTGGGATGCGCTATTTGACTTTTGTTTAGTATCCGTTTTTGAGCCTTCAGCTTGTAAATTTTCAGAAACTGTTTCTTCATCAACCACCTCTAACTCATCTGCATGCACTTCTTCTGGAGCCTCATAAGGTAATGCTTCTAACAAGTTTATCTGATTAATTTTATCTTTTGTCAACTGATTTCCTAATGCCGTAATACCTTTTATAGAAATAAACTCTTCAAGATTTACCTCCATATTTGGTTTTCGGTCTTTACCACGCTCTTTAGTGAATTCCACCTCTACCATTGGCCTCCAGTCTGTTGAAACAATCTCTAATTGCGAATCCGAATGATCCGAAATAAAAGACTCTTCTCTTCCTTCTTGTTCTATTATAAAACGTTTTACATAGTAACGCTCCTTTTCTCCATCATAATAAATGGCCGATATTGGTTTTTTAGGAATCCATTTTTCTAAGACAATCATATCACTATCAAAATGCGTCGTCAATTCTGGTATAATAGTTTTAACCACTCCAGATTGATTGATAACAAGAAGCCTATCTTCTCCTCTAAACTCACCTATCAATTCACCTCTTCCATCAACATTTAACCTCTGTACTGTATCGTCAAACCAAATTTTGCGCGGCTTTAAGGTAGATACTCCTTTTTCTTTAAGCTCTACACGCTTAATAGCATATTTAGTAACTTGATTTCCTTTAGATGCCCTCCCTTTGATAAGAATATCTGCAAAATCTAAATCCCATTTTAACTTCTTAATACTTCCTACTTGTCGCAACATTATTGTTACTACTTCGGCTTCACCATTAGGATTGGCAGAAAAATACCATAATACAGAACCTTTACTACCGTTAGTTAAATCGTACTCACGATCTCTAGTCATACTCGTTACCGCAAATCGTTTTACGTAAGAAGGTCCACTTTTACCATCACGATAAATCATATTATAAATGGTACGCTTATCTTTCTTCTTAAATACAGCAACATGAATAATGTTTTTACCTATAAAAGTTTTAGAATCTACTTTGGTAACCATCATCTTACCCTCTTTGGTAAACACAATAATATCATCTATATCACTACAATCGCACACGTATTCATCGCGTCGCAATGACGTACCAATAAAACCTTCTTCTCTATTTACGTAAAGTTTTGTATTCCTAATAACAACCTTTGTCGCATCTACGTCATCAAAAATTCTTATTTCTGTTTTACGCTCTTTACCCTCTCCGTATTCCTTTTTTAAACGTTCAAAATAAGCTATAGCGTAATCAATTAGATTCGCTAAGTGATGTTTTACTTCAGCTATTTGATCTTCTAAAGCATCTATTTTTTGCTGTGCTTTATCAATATCAAATTTAGAAATACGCTTAATTCTAATTTCGGTTAAGCGCGTAATATCTTCAACTGTAATTTTTCGTTTTAAATGTTTTATATGAGGCTGAAGTCCTTTATCAATAGCATTTATAACACCATCCCAAGTTTCTTCTTCTTCAATATCGCGATAGATTCTATTTTCAATAAAAATACGCTCTAATGACGCAAAGTGCCATTGCTCTTCAAACTCACCAAGTTTTATTTCTAATTCACTTTTTAAAAGCTGAACGGTATTATCTGTTGAGCGACGCAACATCTCTGTGACACCAACAAAATACGGCTTGTTATCTTCAATAACACAACCCAATGGAGAAATTGACGTTTCACAACTCGTAAAAGCATACAATGCATCAATGGTTTTGTCGGGCGACAAACCTGAAGGCAAATGAATTAAGATCTCTACATTAGCAGCTGTATTATCTTCAATCTTTTTTATCTTAATTTTCCCCTTGTCGTTTGCCTTAAGTATAGAGTCTATAAGCGACGATGTTGTAGTACCATAAGGAATTTCAGTAATAACTAAAGTATTCTTATCACGTTGAGAAATTTGAGCTCTAACTCTAACCTTACCTCCACGTAAACCATCATTATAATTGGTAAAATCTGCAATACCAGCTGTTGGGAAATCTGGCAATAACGTAAAGCGCTTTCCTTTAAGGTGTTTTACAGAAGCATCAATAAGCTCAATAAAATTATGCGGTAAAATCTTTGTAGACAAACCTACCGCAATCCCTTCTCCTCCTTGTGCAAGAAGCAAAGGAAACATTACTGGTAAATTAATAGGCTCTTTTCTTCTACCATCATAAGAAGCTTGCCATTCGGTAATCTTAGGATTATAAACAACATCTAAAGCAAACTTAGAAAGTCTAGCTTCAATATATCTTGAAGCTGCAGCACGATCTCCCGTTAAAATATTTCCCCAGTTTCCTTGGGTATCTATTAATAAATCTTTCTGACCAATCTGCACCATAGCATCAGCAATACTAGCATCACCATGCGGATGATACTGCATAGTATGACCAACAATGTTCGCTACTTTGTTATAACGACCATCATCTAAATCTTTCATAGAATGCATTATACGACGCTGAACAGGTTTAAAACCATCTTCAATGGCAGGTACAGCACGTTCTAATATGACATAAGAAGCGTAATCCAAAAACCATTCCTTGTACATTCCGGTAACCTTGGTAATGGTTTCCTGGCTACCTTCGTCCTCATTTAACAACTCATCATGTTCTTCTATCATCTATCCAACTTTATGCTTTATGTTTTCTTTTATAATCTTTCTTAAAGACTGCTTTACATACTTTAATTTTTTTCGTTTTAACAATGTTATATTAAAACGCTCTTTAGATATTGTTCCATCGCTATTCTCTTTAGCAATCACTAATACGCTATATACAATGTAATCATGAACCTTAAAACCTATTAATTTATGTTTAGAAATCTCAACTTTATTTTCTCTGTAATTAATGAATTCTGTCAGTATTAATCCACTATTAGTAATTACAATTTTTGCTCCATCACTATCGTACTCAAAATATCTGGCTACAAAATGTACAATAACTACTGCAACGATTAACCCCAATATGACATAAAATGAACTTCCTTCAAATAATTCAATAGACTTAAACACAGTTCCTAACAAAACTGCTGCTACGACCAATAAAAAATATAAGGATATTATAGTATTTTTTACTTTTCTATTATCTGTTCTCATATAGTATCTTCTACAACATCTAATTCAACTTTAAGATTGTCAATAATAAATTCTTGACGTGTAGGTGTATTTTTTCCCATGTAGAAAGACAGTAACTCTTCTATAGACATGTCTTTATCCAACATTACAGGATCTAAACGAATATCTGCACCAATAAAATGAACAAACTCATCTGGCGAAATCTCACCCAAACCTTTAAATCGAGTGATTTCTGGTTTTGGTTTTAATTTTTCCATAGCATCTTTACGCTCTTGTTCTGAATAGCAATAAATAGTCTCCTTTTTATTTCGCACTCTAAACAATGGTGTCTGTAGAATATAAAGATGTCCATCTTTTATAACTTCTGGGAAGAATTGCAAAAAGAACGTAATTAACAACAACCGAATGTGCATACCATCCACATCGGCATCTGTAGCAATAACGACGTTGTTATAGCGTAAATCCTCTAGAGATTCTTCAATATTTAACGCAGCTTGAAGCAAATTAAATTCTTCATTCTCATAAACAATTTTTTTACTCAATCCGTAGCAATTTAGAGGCTTCCCTTTTAAACTAAAAACAGCTTGTGTATTTACATCTCGCGACTTTGTTATACTACCAGATGCAGAATCTCCCTCTGTTATAAACAAGGTTGTTTCTAAATAGCGTTCGTTTTTAGTATCTCCAAAATGCACACGGCAATCGCGTAATTTTTTATTGTGAAGACTTGCTTTCTTTGCTCTATCTTTTGCTAGTTTTCGTATACCAGATAACTCTTTACGCTCACGTTCTGCTTGAAGAATTTTACGTTGAATTTTTTCTGCTGAATCAGGATTCTTATGTAAAAAATTATCTAAGTACTTTTTAACAAAATCATTGATATAGGTTCTTACTGTAGGCAAGTCACCTCCCATATCTGTAGATCCTAATTTGGTCTTAGTCTGACTCTCAAAAACAGGCTCCATAACTTTTATAGCAATTGCTGCAACTACAGATTTTCTAATATCTGAAGCCTCGTAGTTTTTGCCATAAAATTCTCGTATCGTTTTTACCAAAGATTCTCTAAAAGCAGCTAAATGCGTTCCACCTTGTGTCGTATTTTGACCATTGACAAACGAATGATACTCTTCGCTATACTGTGTTTTGCTATGTGTTATAGCAACTTCTATATCATCACCTTTTAAATGGATAATAGGATACAACATATCTGATTCGTTAATATTTTCAGATAATAAATCCTTTAAGCCATTTTCACTAAAATATTTTTCTCCATTAAAAACTATGGTCAATCCTGGATTAAGATACACATAGTTTTTAAGCATTTTAACAATATACTCGCTTCTGTATTTGTATTTTTTAAAGATGATTTCATCAGGAATAAAACTAACCTTAGTTCCTTTTCTTCTAGATGTATCGTCTAACAACTCTTGATGAGTTAAGTTTCCTTGTTCAAACTCCGCAGAAGCAGATCGTCCATCTCTTGTAGACTCTACTCTAAAATAAGAAGATAAAGCGTTAACCGCCTTAGTACCTACACCATTTAAACCAACAGATTTTTTAAAGGCTTTAGAATCGTACTTTCCACCGGTATTCATCTTAGAAACTACATCTACCACTTTTCCTAATGGAATACCACGACCATAATCTCTAACAATAACACGATCTCCTTGCACAGAAATTTCTATTGTCTTACCTGCGCCCATGACATACTCATCAATAGAGTTGTCTAAAACTTCTTTTAGTAAAATATAGATACCATCATCTGGAGAAGATCCATCACCCAACTTTCCGATATACATACCAGGTCGCATTCGGATGTGTTCTTTCCAATCTAGTGAGCGTATGTTATCTTCTGTATAGTTAGACTGTTCTGCCATAAAATTTAGGTCAATTTTTTTGTTGGAACGCTAATATAAGATTATACCTTAAAAAATGAAATACGGATAGCGTAAAGTAATTAACAATAACCACCTAATATTGTTGAGAACATAGCAGTTTTGTTAAATCTGAGATAATTCCTTAATTTTTTGTTTTAAAAACGCATTTCTAACAGCAAAAAAATTGCCGAATAACGCTTAAAAACAAAACACCAACAAAATTCCTCTACACTAAAAAGAAGACACCATAAAAAACCAATAGCTAAGCCTTAAAAGCTAAGAGCCAAACTTTACACGTTAAACAAAAAGTGCATTATATCACCATCCTTAACAATATAATTTTTACCCTCTACACGCATTTTACCAGCTTCTTTAACTTTAGCTTCACTGCCATAGGCAATGTAGTCTTCGTAAGCAATAACTTCAGCTCTAATAAATCCTTTTTCAAAATCGGTATGAATAACACCTGCAGCCTGCGGACCAGTTGCTCCAACATTAACTGTCCATGCTCTTACTTCTTTTACACCTGCTGTAAAATAGGTTTGCTGATTTAATAATTTATATGCAGAACGGATTAATTTTGCCGAACCTGGCTCCTCTAATCCAATATCTGCTAAAAACATTTGACGCTCTTCGTAGTCGTCTAATTCGTTAATATCTGCTTCAGTGCCAACAGCTAAAACTAAAACTTCTGCATTTTCATCTTTTACAGCCTCTCGTACTTTATCTACATAAGCATTACCTGTAGTTGCAGCACCTTCATCTACATTACACACATACATTACTGGCTTATCTGTAATAAACTGTGATGGTTTTACGTAATCTTCATAATCTTCTTCAGAAAACTCTATCGCTCTAATTGAAATACCAGCTTCAAGCTTTTCTTTTATAGTTAAAAGTACGGCCTCTTCTTTCTGCGCTTCTTTATTTCCTGTTTTCGCAGCACGCTTAACTTTATCTAGTTTCTTTTCAGCAGTTTCTAAATCTTTAAGCTGCAATTCCATATCAATGGTTTCCTTATCTCTTATAGGATCTACAGAACCATCAACATGCACAATGTTTTCGTTATCAAAGCAACGTAAAACATGTAAAATAGCATCAGTTTCTCTAATATTAGCTAAGAATTGATTTCCTAATCCTTCACCTTTACTAGCACCTTTTACTAAACCTGCAATATCAACAATCTCTACAGTTGCTGGTAATACGCGCTCTGGATTTACCAATTCTTCTAATTTCTCTAATCTAGGATCAGGTACATTTACCACACCAATATTAGGTTCTATAGTACAAAACGGAAAGTTAGCACTTTGCGCTTTAGCGTTAGATAAACAGTTAAATAAGGTTGACTTTCCTACGTTTGGTAATCCTACTATTCCAGCTTTCATCGAAAAACTTGTTTTGCCTTCCCTTAAAGAAGGGAATCTTGTTAATTTTTAATCGCAAATTTTGCGAGTGCAAATGTAAGTAATTCGTAGAATAGTTGAGATATATTTTTATTGGAATAATTGATAGCTTAAATACACATGTAGAGGGTCCTCTCAACAAAACAAACACCAGGTTGCAACACCTTGATTTTATACACCTTGCGCTTCTACAACATTATATTCTCAAGAAGCCCTAGGCTTGTATTACGTTTTTAAAAGTTGGCGAACTCTCAGTAATACTCCCAACACCTTTTTTATTTACTTTAAAAACAACATCCTTTTCTGTTGTAAACAATAAAACAGATAAAAAAGAGCTTTTTAAGTGTGATTTTAAAATAACTAGTGCATCTTCTAAAGTAAGTTCTTCCTCAATATCTTCAGTTTCCCTTGGTCTAAAACTATATTTAAGCATAACCTTAAAATCGCTATCAGAATATATTGGCCTAATAAATATATTCTTTAATTCAGGCTTACCTATAGTCTTAGCCATGGTTAATTTTGCAAAAGTACAGTCCGCTATACTTTCTTTTACCTGTTCCCAGAAAACAATAAATTCATCTTGATATGTCATAAATTTAAAATAAATAATACTACTAACGTTTTAGGATAAACACTTAATTAAACGGGCTAAAAAAAAGATATAAACCCCATACAATTAACGGCTACAATATTAAAAACCCCAAGTTAAAAACTCAGGATTTACATCTCAATTAATAATACAAATAAAACCACACTACTCTCGCTCTAACAGCTTTTTAGACACCTTAAAAATTGCAGAATACAACAAGCCTTCTTGGCGTTTTTTAAAATCTGAGAATGCTTTAGTATACCATTTAGAATCTGTGGCTTTCTTTTTAAAAGCGTCGTGATTAGCAACATCATATACCTCTGATTCAAACCAAGGCTCAATTTTATAAACTGATATACCAAAATGCTCTACACGCTTTAATACGGTTTCAAAATCTGATGCTGAAAAATAGTGTGTAGATTCACTATCAAATCCATCGTTTACATTTTCTAAATCGTTAAATACATTTTTTTCTAAGAATTCAGTTTGTGTCATATTATATGAGTAATTTTTATGGAACGTATCCTTTTATAATGAAGCACTAAAACATGTTTAGCACAATGAGGCGAAGTTAGCTTATCTATATACAACAGCAATACAGTCGCACTATTTAATTTTTAAAAGCAAAAAAAATCCCAAGCTAAAGACTTAGGATTCTTATAATATCTATGGTTAAACCGATTTAATGGCCATCAGGATGCATAAAACGCTGTTTTCCTAACAGCTGTTCTTCCGTTTCTACGTGGTCTTCATCCGGAACACAACAGTCTACTGGACAAACAGCCGCACATTGCGGTTCTTCATGAAAGCCCATACATTCCGTACACTTATCTGGCGCAATGTAATACACTTCGTCACTTATAGGTTCCTGTGTTTCTTCTGCGTCCACTTCTTTACCGTTTGTTAAAACGATCTTACCTTTTAAGCTGGTACCATCGGAATAGCGCCAATCGTCAGCACCTTCATAAATAGCAGTATTTGGACATTCTGGCTCACACGCTCCACAATTTATACATTCATCTGTGATTATTATTGCCATAACATTATTTTAATCTATTATTTTTACAGCTAATTAAGCGATTTTAAGACTGCGTCAAAAATTAATTCAACAACAATCTAAAACTTTTATTTAGCTCATTTCTCTTTATTGCGTAAATTTGCAATTGCAAAAATAGAGCCAAAACATCGTATAACCAAACAGTATATGGATTTACAACAAAGAATTAACGCTTTTGTAAAATTAGGCGAATTTATAAATCAATTTCAGCAAAATAAAATCAGCAAAAACGATAAGATTGAAGCTAACGATTTATTCTTTGACGGATTTAAACACCAAATAAAATTGGCTCAAGAACACAACGGCTGGTTTACACAACAAAACATTACATTTACTTTAGAAAACTGGTCTAATGTATTAAGTAACAAAAACATTAACCGCTGGATAGAAAAGTATCAGTTTAACATTAATAATCCCAAAACTGTAGCCATAATTATGGCAGGAAATATTCCTTTGGTTGGTTTTCACGATTTTTTATCTGTCTTAATTTCCGGTCATAATGTCTTGGTAAAACAATCCTCTAACGACAAACATTTATTACCGTTTTTAGCCAAATATTTAGAAGTTATTGAACCTAATTTTAAAGGTAAAATCAAATTTACTGAAGAAAAACTAGAAAACTTTGATGCCGTTATCGCTACAGGAAGTGATAATACTGCGCGTTATTTTGAATACTATTTTAAAGACAAACCTTCTATAATAAGAAAAAACAGAAATTCGGTTGCTATATTAACAGGTAACGAAACTAATGAAGAACTAGAAGCCTTATCTCATGATATATTTAGATATTATGGTTTAGGCTGCAGAAATGTATCAAAGTTATTTGTACCTAAAGACTATAATTTTGACGCCTTTTTTAATGCTGTTTACAAATGGCATCCTATTATTAACGAATCTAAATACGCAAATAATTATGACTACAACAAGGCTGTCTATTTAATGAGTGAATTTGATATGTTAGAAAATGGTTTCCTAATGATAAAGGAAGACGAAAGCTATGCCTCACCTATCGCAACGCTATTTTATGAGTATTATGATAACAAAACAGATTTAGAGCATAAGCTAAAAACAGATGCAGATAAAATACAATGTATTGTCGCAAATAATTTTTCTACTGATGAAATTATTTTTGGTAAAACTCAAAAGCCACAGCTTTGGGAATATGCAGATAATATAGATACTGTTGAGTTTTTGTTAAAAATGTAGCCTAAAAATTATCAATTTAATAACATAAAATAACCAATTAATTAGCACCTTTGTAGCTGTTTTAACTTCAGGATTAAATTCAGTATACAATGAAAAAACATAATTTTAGTGCAGGACCATGCGTATTACCAAAGTCAGTAATAGAACAAGCAGCAGCAGCTGTTTTAAATTTTGACGATGGTTTATCGCTTTTAGAAATTTCACACCGTAGCAAACCTTTTGTAGATGTTATGGAAAACGCTAGATCCTTAGCATTAGAATTGTTAGGTCTTGAAGGTAAGGGTTATAAAGCTTTATTTCTTCAAGGTGGTGCAAGTACGCAATTTTTAATGGTAGCCTTAAATCTTTTAGAAAAAAGAGCTGGTTATTTAAATTCAGGTACTTGGGCAGACAAGTCTATTAAAGAAGCTAAAATCTATGATGATATATATGAAGTAGGCTCTTCAAAAAGTGCCAACTACAACTATATTCCTAAAGGATATGATATTCCAGAGGATTACGATTATTTTCACTGTACCTCTAACAATACCATTTTTGGGACACAGATGAAGAGTTTCCCAAACTCACCTGTTCCTTTAGTATGTGATATGAGTAGTGATATATTTTCACGTCAATTAGATTTTTCAAAGTTTGATTTGATTTACGCAGGCGCTCAAAAAAATATGGGACCTGCTGGAACAACCTTAGTTGTAATAAAAGAAGACATCTTAGGAAAAGTATCGCGTAAAATTCCTTCTATGATGGATTACAAAATACATATCAGTAAAGGCAGTATGTTTAATACTCCACCTGTTTTTGCAGTGTATACATCTATGCTTACCTTAGAATGGTTGAAAAACTTAGGAGGTATTAAAGCCATTGAAGAGCTAAATGAAAAGAAAGCACGTTTAATGTATTCTGAAATTGACTTAAACCCACTATTTAAAGGTTACGCTGTAAAAGAAGATCGCTCTATGATGAATGCAACATTCACTTTAGAAAACGAAAATCTTAAGGAAACGTTTGAAGCTATGATTAAAGAAGCTGGTATTAATGGCATTAACGGTCATAGAAGTGTTGGTGGCTACAGAGCTTCAATGTACAACGCTCTATCATTAGATAGTGTGAAGGCCTTAGTTGAAGTCATGAGTGAATTAGAGAGCAAAGCCTAAAGTGAGCTACCATAAAAATGGGAATAGCATCACAAAATAATTATAACAAAATTTAATGTTTCCGTTTTACGGAAATGAAAAACAAGTTTTTCAATGAAAGTATTAGCAAACGACGGAGTTTCTCAAAGTGGAATTAACGCTTTAGAAGCAGCTGGTTACGAAGTATTAACAACCACAGTCGCACAAGAACAATTAGAAAACTATATCAATAAAAATAACATTTCTGTTTTATTAGTAAGAAGTGCTACAACAGTAAGAAAAAATATTATTGACAACTGTCCAAGCCTTAAAATTATAGGACGAGGCGGTGTTGGCATGGATAATATCGATGTAGAATACGCACGTAGCAAAGGTTTAAAAGTGATAAATACGCCTGCAGCATCATCACACTCAGTTGCAGAATTGGTATTTGGCCATTTTTATGGTTTAGCACGTTATTTACATAATTCTAATCGCGATATGCCATTAGAAGGTGATGCGAACTTTAAAGACTTAAAAAAATCTTATGCTAAAGGCACCGAATTAAAAGGTAAAACTTTAGGTGTTTTAGGTTTTGGACGTATCGGACAAGCAACAGCTAAAGTGGCTATTGGTGCCGGAATGAAAGTCGTAGCCTTTGATCCGTTTTTAGAAAAAGCAGACTTACAATTAGATTTCTTTGATGGTCAGAAACTAAATTTTGAAATTACAACCATTTCAAAAGAAGAAGTTTTAAAACAAGCCGATTTTTTAACCTTGCATGTACCAGCACAAAAAGACTACGTAATTGACGAAGCCGAATTTAACCAAATGAAAGACGGTGTAATTATAGCCAATGCAGCACGTGGTGGAGTTGTTAATGAAGTTGCTTTAGTAAAAGCAATAGAAAGTGGTAAAGTTGCTAGAGCAGCTTTAGATGTATACGAAAAAGAACCTAAGCCTGAGGTACAATTATTAATGAATCCTGCATTATCATTGACACCACACACAGGGGCAGCAACCAACGAAGCACAAGACAGAATTGGTACTGAATTAGCAGAACAAATTATAAATATTTTAGGTTAAGCATTTAAATGTGACCAAAGCAAATAAAATGAGTCCTACTAACGTGGGACTTTTTTTTGTACCTTACACAATACTTAATTTTATTAACCTTAATTATATACAACAAAATGGCAGGAATTTTAGATTTATTAAACAGTGACTTAGGAAAAACCATCATTAGTGGTGTTTCTGGTTCTACAGGAACCGATCAAGATAAAACAAGTAGCGTATTAACAATGGCGTTACCAGTATTAATGAAAGCAATGGAGCGTAACGCTTCTACTCCAGATGGAGCAGCTGGACTTATGGGAGCATTAAGCAGCAAGCATGATGGTAGCATTTTAGATAACCTCGGAGGTTTATTTGGCGGTGGTGTTGATGACAATGTAAAAGATGATGGAGCTAAAATCCTTAATCATGTATTAGGAAGTAAGCAGCAAGGTGTAGAACAAGTTATTGGCCAAAAAGCTGGTTTAGACACAGGGTCTGTCGCTAACATCTTAAAAGTAGCAGCTCCAATACTAATGGGAGTTTTAGGAAAACAAGCTAGCCAAAACAATGTAAGCTCACAAAATGATATTAGTGGCCTTATAGGTGGTTTACTTGGAGGTAACGATACTGCCAATGAACAAAGTTTCTTAGAAAAAATATTAGACGCCGATGGTGACGGTAGTGTTATCGATGATGTCGCTGGTATGGTTTTAGGCGGAGGAAATAAAAGCTCAGGAGGAATTGGCGGTCTTTTAGGCGGTTTATTCGGGAAATAAAATGCCATTCAAAATATTAAAAAGCAGCTCAAAGGAGCTGCTTTTTTTATTCCACAACATTTACCTTTCAGAAAAGATACGTTAACGCACTCAAATGGTCAGTTCACATAATTTAGGTTGTAAAAACAGTAAATATCACCTTGCTTTGTAGTGTTAATTTGAAGTAAAAACATAAATACACTAACATTTTTTAATACCTTTAATATTTATGGAACGAGGCTATTTAATATATTATCATAAAAAAAATGAGTAATAGTAAACCTCTTTATCCATCAAAAAAAAACAAAAAAACATGAAAAAGATTATTCCATTTATTATTGTGCTCATTTTAATTGCTAGTTGCAAATCGTATAACACAAACCAAACCATTAATAATGAGAACAAAAATAGCTTAGTGCAAAGCGATACCGTTTATATAAATAGTGATGAAAACGATTACGAAATTATTATTATAGAACCAGGATTTAACACATGGTTAGCGAGTACTGCAAGACCTGAAGGTTATTATTCTCAAGAATTTTTAGAATCTAGAAATGCCATATTTGTACAATCATGGAATCAAAGAAATATGCAACCTCAAACTTACGACCCCAACCTTTATGAATTACGTATAGATTATGATACACGTACAGATTATGGATATGAAATAAATTATAAGCTATATAACTACTTTATCTATTTCCAATTAACATACAAGCAAAAACTATCTTCTTTTACACCTAGAATTTAGTATACAAAACCATCATAATTTACTAATTTTGCAGCACGATATTCGTGCTATGGAAAAATTTAAAAAACATTGGGAAATTCAACACAATTGGCAGTTGTTATTTCCCTTTTTTGGTTTGGTTATTTTAGGGTATTCTGCTTTTAAAATTTCTAATGCCTTTTTAGAAAACTACGGTTTAACGCTGAGTTTGGTCGCTTCTATTTTTGTTTTCTTTCTGTTATTAAAATTAACGTTATTCATATTTAAAAAATTAGAAAAGAAATGGATTCTCGATTATAAATGGGAAATGATCCGTGTCTTTATGGTATTTGCCTTTACAGGTACATCATCCTTATTTGTTGGAAGACCCATAATAAAACTTATTGGAATTACTAAAGAAAACTTAAACCCTATTCTCTATTGGTTTTTATTTATTATTATTGGGCTCATTTTCTACCAAATTCTATTAGTAATGTTTGGATGGCTTTTTGGTCAGTTTAAATTTTTCTGGGAATTTGAAAAGAAAATGCTACGAAGGTTCGGATTTAAACGCTTTTTAGATTGAAAACAAAAACAGTAATAACATCACTTTTTAAGACATTAGCAATTGTGCTAATGTTTTCTGTGTTGTTACCTTCTGCTGTAAAATTAACCCATGCTTTTAATCATCATTCGCATGAGGTTTGTGATTCAGAAAATGCGCTTAAAACTCACTTTCATGAATCTGATTTAGATTGTGATTTTTATAAATTCAAACTCACAAACAACTTATTTCTAGTCTGTAACAACTACGAAATAATTACAAAAATAACAGCGACAGAACAGCTGTCTTCATATTATATTTCTTTAAAAAGTTATCAGCATTCCACACGATTTGTAAGAGGACCTCCTCATGTGAGTTAGAATAAAAATTTCTAATATTCTCATAAAATCTATTTGAATGAAATCAATAATTATTGGCTTAGTTATAGCTATTTCTAGCTTTAGCTACAGTCAAAACTGCAACTATATTTTTTTAGGTGAAGTCAAAGATTTTCATGATGGCACACCCATTGAATCTGCTACTATATATATTAAAGAAAGTGATAAATATATAATTTCAGATTTTGATGGTAAGTTCAGAATTGAAAACCTTTGCTCTGGCACTTTAACATTAACTATTTCTCATATTGGATGCGAAACAAAAACTGTTTCATATACCATTGACAATGATGTTTTTAAAATTATTTCCTTAGAACACCATTTAGAAGAACTGAATGAAGTTGTGGTGAATTCTCATTTAAAAACAGAAGGTACTAGTATAGAGAAAACTATTAATAAAGCAGATTTAGAAAAATACACCGATAAATCCTTAGGTGATGCTCTAAATTCGGTAAGTGGTGTGTCTTCACTAAATACGGGAAATACTATTGTAAAACCCATGATACATGGTTTACACAGCAGCCGTTTATTAATTATTAATAATAATGTACGCATGTTTGACCAAGAATGGGGAGATGAACATGCACCAAACATTGATATTAATTCTAGTAATAAAGTTGAAGTGATTAAAGGAGCTAATACCTTAAAGTATGGAAGTGATGCCATTGGAGGATTAATCCTTGTACAACCTAAAAAATACGTTGCTCAAGACAGTTTATTTGGTAGCACTATGTTATCATTAAATTCAAATGGACGTGGTGGTAATATAAATTCAGAACTGGTTAAAACCTATAAATCTGGATTTTATGGTAGAATTCAAGCAAGCTACAAACAATTCGGAGATTTTAAAGCACCCGACTATTATTTAACCAATAGCGGTTTAAAAAATAGTAATGCCTCTGCAAGAATCGGCTACAGAACTTTTGAAAAAGGTTTTGATGCCTACTATAGTGTTGTGAGTAATGAGTTCGCTATTTTACAAGCATCACACATTGGTAATGTCGGAGATTTGGTTGCTGCAATAAATAGCAGAGAACCACGTGTTATTGAAGATTTCTCATATAATATTGATTACCCGAAACAAAATATTTTGCATCATTTAGCAAAGATTGAAGCCTATAAGCGGTTTAAGAACTTTGGGAAATTATCGGTACAATATGATATGCAAATTAACAGACGAAAAGAATTCGATTTAAGAAGAGGTAATTTAGCAGACACTCCTGTTATAGATCTTAGACTATTCACAAATTCTTTACAGACTAATTTGAATATAGATGCTATTGATAATCTTAAAATAGATACAGGTTTATTAGTACGTTATCAGCAAAATGATGCTGTTTCAGGTACAGGAATAAGTCCTTTAATCCCTGATTTTCAAAAGTATGATGCAAGTATTTATATGATTGGAAATTATGACTTAAATGAGTCTTCTGAAATAAGTGCTGGAGCGCGTTACGATTTTACAAGAATTGAAGCTGAGAAGCGGTATAATTTAACAGATTGGAATGACACGTATAATTACGATGAGTTATTTCCGCAATTTGAAACTAATAATATAGATGATTCTAAGATTTTAACACGTCCGGAATTTACATTTCATAACATTTCTGCCAATTTGGGGTATTCTAAGCAATTTAATAACGACATATCCTTATTTGTTAATTATGGTTTGGCAACGCGAGTACCTAACCCATCAGAATTGTTTAGCGACGGTTTACATCATAGTGCTGCGAGAATAGAAACTGGTTTATTAACCCTTAATAAAGAAATCGCGAATAAGTTTGTGGCGTCTTTAGAAAGAAATAATCAGAATTTTGGATTTTCAATCAGTCCGTATTTTAAAGCTATTAACGATTATATTCAACTTATTCCTGTTGGTATTACCACAACCATTAGAGGAGCGTTTCCTGTATGGGAATATAATCAGATTAATGCACAAATTTTCGGTGTTGATATTGATGTCAATAAAAAAATCACCGATAAATTTAATTACAAAGGCAGTATAAGTCTTTTAAAAGGTGAAAACCTTAGCCAAGACATACCACTTATACATATGCCTTCAACAAATTTTACGAATAGTATATCCTATTATAATGACGAGTTAAATCAATTATCCATTAATTTAATTCACAAAACTGTATTACAACAAAATAAATTTCCAGATTATAACTTTTATACATTTAACCCAATATTACAAGAAGATGTGTATGTAGACATTAGCTCTACTCCACCTGCGTATTCATTATTTAGTTTTAATAGCTCTGTTAGCTTTAAAGCTTTTAAAACAGGAACATTAAAATTAGAATTAAATGTCGAAAATCTATTTAACGCAAAGTACAATGAGTACTTAAATAGACAAAGGTATTTTGCTAATGAATTGGGTAGAAACATTAACTTAAAAATAAAAATCAATTATTAACTCAAAAATTAAAATGATGAAAAATATCAAATCAACAAATACAATTAAATTATTAGCCTTACTTTTTATTTCAAGTTTAGCATTTGTAGGCTGCTCTAGTGACGACGATGGACACCATGATGATCATGATCATGAAGAAGAACTTATCACTACAGTACGCTATACACTTACTAATGGTACAGATATTGTTACTTTAGAGTTTCAAGATTTAGACGGAGAAGGTGGTGCAGATGGAACTTATGATGTGTCTGGTCCATTAACAGCAAACACAACATATACAGGTGCCATCAAACTATTAAATGAAACCGAAAATCCTGCTGATGATATTACCTTAGAAGTTGAAGACGAAGGTGATGACCATGAGTTCTTTTACACATCTACAATTTCAGACATTACAATTAGTAAAGATGATATAGATGAAGATGGTAATCCTATTGGAATAGCAACAACATTTGTTACTGGCGATGCCGGAACAGGTTCATTGACTATAGAATTAATTCACGAACCAACAAAACCAAACGATGGAACCTCTATAAATGCTGGTGGTAGCACAGATGTAGAAGTAACATTTCCAATACAAGTTCAATAATCTTATTTTGTAATACAGTTAAAGAAAGCACTCATTTTGAGTGCTTTTTTTATGCTTTATTTTCAATTTTCTCTCTTTTAAAAACATAAGTATAAAACCACATTAATGTAAATGTTGGTACCACATCAAAGCCTGGCAACGCTTCTTCTACTAAGGTAATAAGTCCTGCTACCTTACCTGCCTTGCCGGCATATAATTTAGTCATTAGCCAACCCGAAACTGGAGCCCAAACGATATCTGAAAATTCTCCGACACCTGGAATTATAAATGAGACCAAACCTAAACCATCAAGGAGAATGCCTATTATTAATTTTTTGTATTTATTCATATATTCAATTAGTTACTAGCTAATTTAAAGCAATAATTATTCCAAATAATATATGAATATCATTTTCTAATACTAAACGGTAAGTGACTTACGCACTTTATATTTAACGTTTAATTAAGAGTTTTGCTTAATTTGAGAACTTAGCTTTGTGGCGATACAGATGTAATAACCGCTAAATAATGAGATCTGTATTCTAAACGACTAAACCAATTATGACCGCTCGCTCTTTAACGCTTTTGCTTACATTTTTATGTTATGTACAAATCAGTATAGCTCAAGATAAAAAAGTATTAAATATTCAACGTACAGCAATAGCACCAAAAATAGACGGCATTTTAGACGATACTATTTGGAAAAATACTGAAACGGCTACTGGTTTTATTTCTAATAGACCCGAAATTGGTAAAGAAGCTCTACATAACGAACGTACAGAAGTAAAGATGACGTTTGATGATAAAGCCATCTATGTTGCAGCTTACCTATATGATGATCCTACTAAAATAATGAATCAACTCACTAGTAGAGATAATTTTGGACAAACCGACTACTTTATACTTGTTCTAAACCCCAATAACGATGCTCAAAATGATACTTCGTTTTATGTTTTTAGTTCTGGCCAGCAAGCAGATGCTATAGTTAATCCAACTATTGGAGAGGATTTTGGTTGGAATGGTGTTTGGGATAGTGCTGTTAAAATGATGGACGACGGTTGGGTTGTAGAAATGAAAATCCCATATAGAGCATTACGTTTTGCAGATCAAGAAGAACCGACTTGGGGAGTTCAATTTCATAGAGAATTTAGACGATCTAGATCGCGATTTACTTGGAATCCCATTGATCCCACCCAAGGTAATTCAGGATTATATCATGGTGAAATAAAAGGCCTTAAAGCTATAGAACCACCTGTTAGGTTAAACCTCTACCCTTTTACTACAGGTATCGTTAATAGTTTTGATGGAGAAACTAATACCGACTTAAAATTTGGAATGGATGTTAAATACGGACTTACAGATAATTTTACCTTAGACGCAACATTGGTCCCCGATTTTAGCCAAGCAGGATTTGATAATGTCGTTTTAAACCTTGGTCCTTTTGAACAAACCTTCTCTGAACAACGTCAATTTTTTACAGAAGGTGTCGATTTATTTTCTAAAGGAGGTTTATTCTTTTCTAGACGTATTGGAAATAAACCAAGCGGTAAAATTGTTCTTAACGAAAATGAAGAAGCTAACACACCAAATGACGTTAAAGTTTTAAATGCCGTAAAAGTGTCTGGTAGAACAAAAAATGGTCTTGGTATAGGCTTTTTTAATGCTATTACAGAAAAAACCACAGCTACCATAAAAAACACACTAACTAACGAAAAACGCAAAACTGTAGTTGAACCGTTTGCTAATTACAATATTTTAGTTGTAGACCAACAATTTAACGGCAACTCTTCTGTTAGTTTAATTAATACTAATGTACTTAGAGAAGGTCATTTTAGAGATGCTAATGCAACAGCTTTAGTTGCTAACCTAATTAATAAACGCAATACCTATAGTGTAGCGTCCGATTTACGAATGAGCAATGTAAACTACCAAAACTCTAGTAATGAAACAGGCTTTAGTAGTTATTTAAAACTGGCTAAAATTCATGGTAATTTACGCTATAGTGTAGAACACAGTTTTGCTGACACTAAATTTAATATTAATGACCTCGGACTTCTATTAAGAAATAATTACAACACATTTAGTTCTGATATATCGTACCAAACCTTTGAGCCTAGCGGAAGTTTAAATAATTATAGCATCAATGCCTTTTTTAATTATAATAAATTAGTAGATCCTAATGTATATGCGCAGTCTAATTTTGGCATCACATATCAAGCTACAACAAATAAATTAGATGGTTTTGGTTTTAGATTAAACATAGAACCAGGCAGACAGAACGATTACTTTGAATCTAGAGATGGCAGACCATTTATCTATGAAAATTTTGTAAGCACTGGCGGATGGATTTCATCAAATTACAACCGAAGATTTGCCCTAGATTTAAGCGCCAACATTGGTACTTTATTTGAAAATGACAGAGACTTATTTACTTATGATTTTGATTTTAAACCACGCCTTAGAGTTAACAATAAACTCTTACTTATTTACGAACTGAGTTACGACTTTGCTAATGGTGATCGTGGTTATGCAACAGAAGCAGATGAACAAACTATTTTTGGAGAACGAAACAGGCAAATTGTAACCAATAGTATTTCTGCTAACTACGCCTTCAATCCTTTTAACTCTTTAGTACTTAGCTTTAGACATTATTGGGATACTGTAAATTACGACAACGATTTATTTACCCTTTTAGATACTGGTCGTTTAACAACTGCTTCTGGTTATACATTAGGTAATATTGAAGAATCTCCAAATATTAATTTTAGTACTTGGAACATCGATTTAAATTACTCTTGGCAATTTGCACCTGGAAGTTTTTTAACCGCTTTATACAGAAACCAATTGTTTAACGCTAATTCTATTGCCCAAAATAATTATTCTGAAAGCTTAAACAATCTTTTTGAACAACCTATACAACACACGTTTTCATTACGTCTTCAATATTTTATTGATTTTAATGGCATTAAATCTGTATTTAATAAAAACAAATCTGCATCTTAATTTTGTGGATTAATGCATTAAGTATTATTTTCACCTCTTATGAGCAATATCGTAATTTCAGCAAAACAAATTAAGAAAGCCTATAAAGATCTTCAGGTCTTAAAAGGTGTTGACCTAACCATTTTAGAAAGCGAAATCATATCCATAGTTGGAGCTTCTGGCGCTGGTAAAACAACCTTACTTCAAATTTTAGGTACTTTAGATAAACCAGATTATACATCTGAAACGGAACTCATTATTAACAACCAATCTATAAAGTCTTTAAACGATAAAGCTTTAGCTAAATTTAGAAATAAAAATATTGGTTTTATATTTCAGTTTCATCAATTATTACCTGAGTTTTCGGCTTTAGAAAATATATGTATTCCTGCTTTTATTAATAACACACCTAAAGCTGAAGCAGAAAATCGTGCAAAAGAATTATTAGACTATTTAGGACTTAGCGAACGCATTCATCACAAACCCAATAGCATGTCTGGTGGAGAACAACAACGTGTAGCTGTTGCTAGAGCTTTAATTAACAGACCAAATATTATTTTTGCTGATGAACCTTCAGGAAATTTAGATAGCGAATCTGCAGACCAACTTCATAACTTGTTTTTTAAACTTAGAGATGAATTTAATCAGACGTTTGTTATTGTTACGCATAACCAAGAATTAGCAGAAATGGCAGACCGAAAGCTAACTATGGTTGATGGGAAAATTGTTAATGAATAATAAAAACACTAGCTCTTCTTTAACATTCTTAAAGTAAAACCTCCTAACAACAACATCACAACACCTATAATTCCCCAAAGCCAATAACTATTTTCAAATAATGGCTTTACTTTTTCTTGTTTAGGTTTTACAATTAATTCCTCTGCTCCTATTGTTAAAGTTTTTAAATCTTTTGGTACTTTGGTTTCAAACCTATTAATATCATAGATTGGCTGTCTAGCAGAAGGATTTCCATAAACCAACATATAATCTGCAGGCTCTGTAAATCTTCCTATCATTTGAAATTCATAACCTTTTACAGAAACACCAGCAATTGATAGTGGTTGATTATTATCATTATAAATGGTTACTCTTAAATGCTTAGCTATTGTATTAGGAAGTTTAAACAGATTAGCCTCTAAAGAGTTTAATGTACCACTAGCTACTGTTTTATAATCATATTTCCACCCTTTTTCAATTTTTACACTGTCTCTTCTATATTCAATTTTTACAGGTCTGTAATAATCAAATGTATTGCTAACATCAATGTTTAATTGACTTAATGCAACAGGTTGCTTTAGTTCTAAATTTACAATAGTTGCTTTCTGTTCTTTATCATCTATTGTTTCTAACTTTTTTATGCTATAATTAATAGAAGTACCTTCAGTAGTTTCGTATTTAGAAAGTTGTGCAGAATTTAATTGTGGCTGCTCATCATGCTTTACAATAAGTCTATAAAAACGAAATTTAGAATTTGGAAATTCTAGCTTTGTAAATTTAAAGTTTGTCGATTTATTTTTAATAGACATAATTCTATAATCTTCTAGTATAGTAAACCATTCTTGCTGATTTTGACTGCCTTGCAACTCTACTTTCCAATCAAAATTATGCTCATTAAAATCTAAACTAATTTGATTGATGACCACTTCTGAATGCAACTGAAATGTAAAATAATAGCCATTATCGCCTTTGGTTTTATTAATAATATCAAAAGAACTGGATCTATGCGTTATTCTCTCTGACAATACTTTAAGATAATAAGGAGCTTCAATAGTGTCATTTTTAGTAACTCCATAAATTCTAAGATCTGAAAAATCTGATTTCAAACTTCCAAAAACAGCTTCTGGTATAATTAATTGATGCCATTCGTTAGTAACCTCATTAAGAGCTCGTTTATAATTATACGTTTCCATTTGAGCCGAACAAAAAGTTGTAAATCCAATAAATAAACCTATAAATAACTTATTCGTTAATGTCATCTGTAATCTGGTTTTTGTATTTATTATATAAAAATGAAATAATTAAAAGTAGTACACCTAGCGATACAAATACTATGGTTTTTGAAATGGTATTAAGATGTACAATATCGTAAAAGAAGAGTTTTATTAAGGTAATTCCAAAGAAAGCCATACCTCCAATTCGTAAATAAATTTTATTTTTCCAAATTCCAAAAGCAATTAATAAAAACGAATAGACTCCCCAAAGTATACTTAAGCCTAGTTTATATGATTGAGTAGATTCAAACATGTTCATCCAATGAATAAGCTCACTACTTAACACCCAAATAAGAGACACATGAAGTATAATATCGTATGCCATTTTATAGCCTTTGGTTATACCCTCACGCTTTATAAACCTATAACATGTATATAATGCTAAGGCCAAGAATATAAACGACACATATCTAATCCATAAATAAAAACTGTTTTGCGCAAAATATTCTGAAGGATTTAAATAACTTTCTCTTAAGTCACTTAATGCTAATAAACCTTGTGTTAAGAAAACAAATATACTCACCACTGTTAAGCCTAAAATGATTTTCTCTAATATTTTATTTTTTATAAGCTTAAAATTAATAAAAGCTAACAACGCTACAAATACTAAAGAATAATTGAGAATCCAGATGGTCTTAAAATCTCTTAAATCATAATTAAAGATGGGCTCTTTATAATTACCCTCAGTAGCAATCAATAAATCTGTAGTATGATATAATTGATCCCAATACATTTCAATTTCTAACCTAAAGGCATAATAAGCACTAAACACCAATATTGAAGGAATCACATAAGACAACAAACGGTACCAAATTGAAGTTGGTTTTAATGCAGAAGTATATTCCTTATTTATAGATAACCAAACAATAACTCCAAATGCTGAAACAAATAACAACGATGTTAAAAAATGAATATTAAAAATTGAGGTCACTTTATTTTCTATGTCAATTCCATAAAATGAATCATACGCATAAGACCAATCTTGTAGAATACTTAAAAATGCTAGAAACATTAATGGATACGATAATTTTTCGTAAACCTTAATACCTTTTGTTCTTCCTAACCAAAATAGTAAGGCTGCTTCACTTACCCATAAAAGTGTTACCCAATTGCCATTTAACTGAACCGGAATTGTAATTGTAATAAATACTAAAACCATTGCAGAAGCTAAATAAAACAAGTTTTTATCTCCCAGTTTTTTCTTGTAAAATATAACACTAACAATAAAATGAATAACAGCATTACCAAGCGTAAACACCCCTAAAAGTTGTGAGCCAATGCTATTACGTTCTAGAATAGCATAGCCAAATCCAAAAAACAAAAAGGAATTAAACAGTAATAATACAACATCTCTCTTTTTAAAGACCTCTCTTTTAAGCATCTTATAGGCTAAAAATGTGATGTAGAAAATAACAAAAAATAAACTCAGAAAAACTAAAGCTAAACTAAACTGTTCGTCTTCGTAATATTCAAAAAAGAACCAAGTCCCGAAAATTAGCCATGTAAATATAAAGGCTGAATAGTATAATGATTTCCAATATTTCTTAAATGAAAGCACTAATATGCCAATATTAATTATAGCCATATAACTAAACAGAACTTCAACTTGCCCAGAACCATCACTCAATAAAAACGGAACTGCATATGCACCAACTAAACCAATATGTGCAATCACTTGTTTATTGTAACTTGTAGCTGCAACAACTGTAAATGCGGTAAAAACCACCATGAGCGCAAACGTAAATAGTTGCGGAATAAGATTATAAAAGCTATAAGCAAAAAAGGTGATAAAATACAAAATAACGATAGAACCACTTACCAAAACTGCGCTGTAAGATTCGTATTTCTTTTTAAGTTTAATTCCAAAAGCAAGTAAACCAATAGCTGTTAGGTAACCTAAAACAATTCGTGTTAGCGGACTTATTAAATCATTTTCAATGGAGTATTTTGCACCAATAGCAACACCAATAATTGTGATAATAATTCCTATTTTATTCAGAATGTTTTCACCTATAAACTTTTCTAAACTCGATTTTGATTTTGGTGTATCATAAGAAACTTTTGGTGCTTCTTGTTCAATAAATTCTGTTGTATGTTTTGTTTCTAAAACAGAATCTGATTCTAACACCAAAGGCTTATCAACCTCATTATCAACATCAATATCAAGTTTAATATCAGGTTCTAATTCTACCGCTTTCTCAACTTCAATTTGTTTTTCTGTAGTTGCATCAGATTTTAAGCGATACAATTCTTCTTTAAGACTATTAATCTCGGAAGAAAACTCAGCTTGCTTTTTAAAAAGCAATTCTAATTTTTCAATTAGCTTATTAATAAGGTCCTGATTTGTTGCCATATACTATTGATTTGAATATCTTCTCAAGTAAAAAAGACTAGGCTAAAATAGTTTTTAAAAACTGAACGGTCAACTTTGTGCATTGAAGTTCTGTTTTTACCATATTATATAGTTGTCATATATCACTTGTGCTTCATCCATAAAACCTACACCTTTTCTTTTTAAAGATATTGAACGTAGCTAGACTAAAATCAACATTTATTTCCCCTTCTTACACAACACTCATTAAATTGAAAACAATGGAGAGTTATATTTTTAATGATGATTTTAGGATATCATAAGACCATTAAAATAGAATTGATAAAATGTTTTATAAGCAATAAAACTTATTAACTATTTAAATAAAAAGCTGTTCAAATAAAACCATACATTATATCCTATAAAACTCACAAAACCTTTAATTTTGTAATGCAATAAATACAATACACATGAATTACAGAATAGAAAAAGACACCATGGGCGAGGTAAAAGTGCCTGCAGACAAACTTTGGGGAGCACAAACAGAACGTTCTCGCAACAACTTTAAAATTGGAGCATCTGCATCTATGCCTTTAGAAATAGTACATGGCTTTGCTTATTTAAAAAAAGCAGCGGCATATACAAACTGTGAGCTAGAAGTATTATCTAAAGAAAAGCGTGATTTAATTGCTCAAGTTTGTGATGAAATTTTAGACGACAAGCACAACGATCAGTTTCCTTTAGTTATTTGGCAAACAGGTTCTGGTACACAAAGCAACATGAATGTTAATGAAGTTATTGCTAACAGAGCACATCAAATTGTTGGAAAAGTTATTGGTGAAGGCGAGAAAACAATACAGCCTAACGATGATGTAAACAAATCGCAATCCTCTAACGATACCTTTCCAACAGGAATGCATATTGCCGCCTACAAGAAAGTAGTAGAAACTACAATTCCAGGCGTGATTCAATTACGTAATACACTACATAAAAAAGCTCAAGAATTTAAAACGGTTGTAAAGATTGGTCGTACACACCTAATGGATGCAACACCTTTAACTTTAGGACAAGAGTTTTCTGGTTATGTATCGCAATTAGACCATGGTCTTAAAGCTTTGGAAGCTACTTTGGCACACCTTAGCGAATTAGCATTAGGCGGAACAGCAGTAGGAACAGGACTAAACACACCAGAAGGATACGATGTTTTAGTTGCTAAATACATTGCCGAATTTACAGGTTTACCTTTTGTAACAGCTGACAATAAATTTGAGGCTTTAGCGGCACATGATGCTATTGTAGAAACTCATGGAGCGTTAAAATTACTAGCCGTTTCATTAAATAAAATAGCCAATGATATTAGAATGATGGCTTCTGGTCCTCGTTCTGGAATTGGTGAAATTATTATTCCGGCAAACGAACCAGGAAGTTCTATTATGCCAGGAAAAGTAAATCCAACACAATGCGAAGCCTTAACAATGGTTTGTGCCCAAGTTATGGGTAACGATGTTGCTATTTCTGTTGGTGGTACACAAGGACATTATGAACTAAATGTGTTTAAACCAATGATGGCTGCAAATATTTTACAATCTGCACAATTAATTGGAGATGCTTGTGTGAGTTTTGAGGAGCACTGTGCTAGCGGCATTGAACCCAACCACCAAGTCATTAAAGAATTATTAAACAACTCCTTAATGCTAGTTACGGCCTTAAATACAAAAATTGGCTATTACAAAGCTGCTGAAATTGCAAATACAGCACATAAAAACGGAACTACATTAAAAGAGGAAGCTGTAAATTTAGGTTACGTTTCTGCCGAAGATTATGATGAATGGGTAAAACCAGAAAATATGGTAGGAAGCCTAAAATAACGTTAAAGTGTAAATTATTATCGACAAAATACATCTGCTACGAAATAATTTATATATTAGCACAAACTAAAATTATTATGAAAACAACATTACTAGGCTTATTATCAGCATTTTGTATTACCATAACCGCAAATGCTCAAACTGATTGGGCACCAAAAACAACAATTGATAATGCTACAGGAGACACTCCTTACGCCATTGACTCAGGTCTCATGGATAATGATGGTAACATCGATATTTTAATAGGTACAGAAGCCGATAACATAATAGTATGGTATAAAGGTAACGGTGACGGTACGTTTTCAAAACAAGCCGAAATTACCAACACACTAGTAAATCTTGGAATTATTAAATTAGCTGACCTAAACAATGACACTCATATGGATATTTTGGCTGCTGGGTATGGAAACTATACAGGTTCTATAGGCTCTGATTCAAAAATTGTTTGGTTTCAAGGAGATGGTACTGGGTCTTTTGGTGCAGAGCAACTGATAACCGATGCTTATGATGGCATGAGTGGTATCTTTGTTGGTAATATTGATGCAGGAACAACTCCTGATATTGCTCTAACGTCTAATGCTGATAACCAAGTCGTATGGCTTTCTAATGATGGATCTGGCAACTTTACAGTTGGTGGCACAATAGATAACACATTGTCGGGACCTGGAGTTGTTAATATGAAAGATATTGATAACGATGGAGATTTAGATGCTTTAATAGGAACAACAAATTACGCTGGAGATGTTTTAGAAATTTTTAGAAACGACTTAATTCCAGGAGGTGCAGTTGCATTTACAAAAGATGCCACATCTGTTGCTACTGGAAAAGCAGGCCTTTTTTATGTCTCTTTTGAAGATTTAGACGGAGATGCAAACTTAGATATCTTAGCTACTGAGATTTCTTATGGAAGTGGCCCTACTGGTCATTTATACTGGTACGAAGATAATGGTGCTGGTTTTACTGAAACAACATTTACGACCTCTACAAACAACCCTTCAATGGCTCAAGCTAAAGATTTAGATAATGACGGATTAGTTGATATTATATTAAGTAGTGGTGCGCTAGGAGATGTTATTGATTTGGTGTGGTTTAAAAATAATGGTGATGGCACTTTTGGTCCTGAACAAATTATAAACGATACACAATCTCAAGTTTATGTATTTACTGTTGCAGATTTTGATGGTGATTTGGATTTAGACATTGCAAGTAATGCTTATGGTGCAGACAATCTAAATTATATTGAAAACCTTTATGAAACATTAAGTATTGCAGATTTTGATGCAACTTCAATAAAGATTTTTCCTAATCCTACAAAGGATGTTTTAACCTTTGAAGGTATTAATGAAACTATTAAAATTTCAGTTTTTGATGTTTTAGGAAAGCAAGTATTAGAACAAACATTAAATTATGGAGAAACACTTAACGTATCTCAATTAGTGAGTGGTCTATACACCATTAAGTTTAATAATAAATTTGCTTCAAAATTCATAAAGGAATAAAAAATCATCTTTGTAAAATCTAAAAACGCTAGTCGTAATTTACTAGCGTTTTTTTTTGTTCAAAAAAATAGCAATCTTTACAAAAATACCAATCCATATGTCTATCCTAATTACCAACATTAAACAATTGTTACAAGTTCACGACTCTAACGTTACTATTGTAAAAGGTGATGCTATGAAAAATTTACCTATTATAGAAAATGCGTATGTCTATATAGACCACGATACTATTATTGAATATGGTAAAATGGAAGACTACAGGCCTATTGAAGCAGATACTGTTATAGATGCCACAGGAAAAATTGTGCTACCATCTTGGTGCGATTCTCATACCCATGTTGTTTATGCAGGTGATAGAACGTCTGAATTTGTAGATAGAATTAACGGATTGTCTTATGCTGAAATAGCTAACAAAGGTGGAGGAATTCTAAATTCTGCAAAGAAACTTCAAGACACTTCTGAAGACGATTTATTTGAACAATCAATAAAGCGATTAAATGAACTTATAGCCATGGGTTCTGGTGCTGTAGAAATTAAAACAGGCTATGGTTTAACCACTGAAGCTGAACTGAAAATGCTACGTGTTATTAAACGAATTAAACAAGAAAGCTTAGCCAAAATTATACCTACACTATTAGCTGCACATGCTATTCCTGAAGAATTCAAATCTAAAAAACAAGACTATATTAAATACATCACAGAAGAGTTAATCCCACAAGCTGCTAAACTAAATATTACACATTATGTCGATGTATTTTGTGAAGAAGGTTACTTTGACATTAAAGACACTGAAGCTATTTTAGAAGCTGGAAAAAAATACAATTTAAGACCAAAAATACATGTCAATCAATTTAATATTTTAGGCGGCATAGCACTTGGAGTTAAACATAATGCACTTTCTGTAGATCATTTAGAAGAATTAAACGATGACGATATTAAAGCTTTAAAAGGAAGTGATACCATTTCAGTTGCTTTACCTGGTTGCTCCTACTTTATAAGCATTCCTTATACACCAGCTAGAAAAATTATTGACGCAGGTTTACCATTAGCCATTGCTACAGATTACAATCCTGGCACGGCTCCTAGTGGAAACATGAACTTTGTTGTTAGTGCTGCTTGTGTAAAACTAAAGCTAACTCCTGAAGAAGCAATAAATGCAGCCACTATAAATGGTGCTTATGCTATGGGAATTAGTAATATGTACGGCAGTATCACAAGAGGAAAAAAGGCAAATCTTATTATTACAAAACCTATGAATCATTATAGCGAAATACCTTATGCTTTCGCGCACAATCCTATAGAACAGGTCATCATAAACGGTCAATTGTTGTAACAAAAAAAATCCAAAAGCGTACTTTTGGATTTTCTTACTATTAATTAATCAATATTCATCTCTTACTTCATTGTAAACTCTGAAGAGGAAATTAATTCTTTATCGTTAAATACATTAATCTTATAACGTCCTTTTTCAAACTTGGAGTCTTCTAATTCATTGATGTATTCACAAATATTTAAATTTCTATTCTCGTAGTTAAATCTACTAATTAAGCTGTAGTTTAACACTTGATCTTCAAACTCAATTTGGTCGTTAGAACCTAATACATTATTTTTTGGATCAATTACTTGTATATACAATTCCTTGTCTCCGGCCTCAGCTAAGGTGTTTTTAGCGACTGTAAAACATACTTTAAGTTTATCACTTCTACTCGCTCGTTCAGTTGGAATTTGCTTTCCGCTTCTTCTTTCTATCACTCCCAATCCTACTAGACCTACTGTTTGCAATGCTGCAGCATCTCTAACAACTGTAGCTAATTCTGTGTTTTGTACCAAAAGTGAATCTGTAAACATCGTACGTTCGGCTAATTGAACATTTGTACTATCTAACGATGTTGCTAAATACTCATTTTCAACTTTTAAACGGTCATTTTCAGTTAACAAAATATCCATTTCCTCCTGTAAGGCTAGATATTTCTTTTTGTATCTCCATAAGCTACCAACACTATTTTGAGAAATTTTTAAAGAATCCATTAAACCTTGAATACGCTCTCTAGCAGCAATGATTTCTTCATTTTTTATTTCACTTTCAGCAATCGCTTCATCATAATCTTTAGCCATATTACTAAGATCATTCATTACTTGTTGCTTTTCACTAACTAATAATTTTTCGTTCTCTTGCTTTTCATTGTAAAGCTTAGATGTATAAAATGCAGTACCTAAGAATAATACCGCAAGTATAACTAAGCCAACTTTTAATCCTGTGTTTGATTTTTGTGCACCTTCCATAAACTGTTTGGTTTTAAGTATTGTTAAATCTAATTTTTTTTAATTGTTAATTTGAGATCAAAGTAATTAAATAAATCTGTACTTTTATTCTAATATATTAATTTTTTACCCAAATGGAACATCTTACCCTATTTACAGAAAAAGAACAACAACAGCTTTTAAAGAAACGTACAGGTGAAACAAAATTTGGAGAACATGTTCAGTTAACTACTAACCTCACTAACATATACGATGATATTGTTAATTTAGATGTTGACTTTGTTTTATTTGGAATAAAAGAAGATATAGGCGTTTACGGAAACCTCGGACAAACAGGCACTTATAAGGCTTGGGAAGCCACTCTAAAAGTTTTGTTAAATGTCCAGAGTAATAGTTTTACACAAGCAAAACGCGTTTTAATATTAGGACATTTAGAGTATTCTGACAAACGTGAAGAACTACTAACATTAAATACCTCTAAAAAGAAAAATCTAAATAAAATTCGAAAATACACAGAAACCATTGATAAAGATGTAACTCATATCGTTTCTTCAATTATTAAAGCTGGGAAAATTCCGATAATAATAGGTGGAGGTCACAACAATGCTTATGGAAATATAAAAGGTTCTGCTTTAGCAAATAACGAAAGAGTCAATGTGATTAATTTTGATGCACATTCCGATTTTAGAGCAGAAGAAGGGAGACATAGTGGTAACGGTTTTAGCTATGCTTATGCTGAAGGATTCTTAAAAAATTATTTTGTATTTGGTCTTCACGAAAACTATACTTCTGATACCTTACTCAAAACCATGAAGAAAGTAAAATCTATTAAGTATAATACTTACGAAGCTATTGAAGTTAGAAAAGAACTCGATTTTAATTCAGAAATGAAAAATGCATTAACTCATGTTTCTGAAAAACCTTTTGGTATTGAAATAGATTGTGATGCCATAAAAAACATACCTAGTAGTGCTATGACTCCCAGCGGATTTAGTGTAAAAAAAGCAAGACGATTTGTTAATTACTTTGGTAAGCATGAAAATGCTACATATTTACATATCTGTGAAGCGGCACCTACTCAAAAAACAGAAACTAAAGTTGGCAAATTAATAACTTACCTAATTACAGATTTTATTAGAGCTCATGGAAATTAAAATTATAGATTTTCATGCCAAGTATACCCAAAACTTTTACGATTTAAATATTGAATGGTTAAAAGCCTTCTTTTATGTTGAAGCTTATGATGAGGACGTTTTAAGTCAACCAAAAAAACACATCATTAGTAAAGGTGGTTTTATTTTCTTCGCTATAAAAAATGACAACGTTGTTGGAACTGTTGCTTTAATGCCAACTGAGGAAACAGGCCTTTTAGAATTAACTAAAATGGCTGTATGTCCAGAACAACGCGGTAAAAAAATTGGGCAACGTCTATTACAGCACTGTATTGATTTTGGAAAAGCACAAAATCTAAACGGGCTACTACTCTACTCTAGCAGAAAATTAGAAAACGCTATTTATTTATATCGAAAATATGGATTTGAAGAATTACAATTAGAACGTAATTCGCCTTATGTTCGTTCCGATATTAAGATGTTATTAAAGTTATAAGACTATTAATTCCCAACCGCCTTTAAAGAATCGATTTGACGCTGTAATCTATCAATAGCATCTGTATTATCTTCTACTTTTGGAATACGCATTAAAGAATCCATTTCGCGTTCCATAATATCTTCATCTTTTGGCTGTTCGTTGTAATAATAGCCAATACCTTCACTGGCTCTCCAAGCTTCATTTAACTGATTATACACTTCCTCATCCCAAGTACTTGGATGTTTTACATCTATCCAAATCACATCTCTGTATTCGCTATCAATTAAAACCAAATCTGGTGTAGCAGAACCATCAAATTGCTGAGCATCTGAAGAACTAATAGAAGATATAGTTCCTAAGAAAAACATACGCTTTCTACCTGCAATGTCTTTAATATAAGGTCTAAACTCTACTGGTGTGCTGGCATTCCAATCGTATTCTTTTCGAGATTCTTTTACTTTTAAAGGCATTGCAGAAACACCTGCATAACCTTGTTTTTTGGTTGCATGATCATAGTAATACATTTTATCCGTTCCATCTGCTGGAATAAAAACGCTATAACTTAAACTGGTACGTTCATTTCCTACTGGTTCTAATCCAAACCAATGGTATAAGCCACTGTATGCATCAGAGTTTGAGCCTGCAAAATCAAAATCAGTAACATAAGGTTGTTGGTTTTGGTCTTTTGGCATTATTGGAATTTTTACAGCCGTTTCCATATTCCAAGGTAATGGATCACTAAAACCACCTAAAAACTTTAACGATTCTGCTTGCAACTGTGACACCTTTTCTGCTAAGGTGTTTTGTTTATTTAAAAACGGATAATTTTTAATATTATCTGGACTCACAAATGTGCCTTTTCCAATGGTAATACGCTCTATATAATCATTAATATCGTGCTCACCACTATCTATAATCATCACACCACCAAAACTGGGATATGGAAAAAAGAAACCTTTCCATTTTATTAAACTCACCACTTCTACCCAATTACCATCATCATTTTTCATGTAAAACGTATCACTTGGTTCATAATTAAATAACATCCAAGGATTAAAACGTTGCACAACAGCATTGTATGTGTTACGACTAAATTTTAAAGATTCTCCAATTGAAAACGTTACCGAAATACGATTTTCGTTAGAAAAACGAGGAAATGGAGTTGTACTACTCACAGCAAACACTTCTTCTGTGTTATCACTTATTTGCTGCATTACATACTTCTCACTTGGCTGAATAGCCATAGTCCATTTATTTTGATCATCTACTCTAACCAAATGCGGTAAAGACACATCTTTAGTTTCTCCAACACTTTCGTTGGCCATAGAAAAGATGTTTCTTAAGGGTTGGATACGTTCGTTTTGTGTTAATGGTAGTTCATTAATTTCTACTTTATTAAGATCATTAAACACATTATAGGTTTTCATGTAGTCATACATTTTATAATGCCAACCAACACCATATAGCAATCCAAAAAAGACAATTAGTAATGCTAAAATTCCTAAACGACTACCAACATGAGCAGAGTTTCTAAATTTACGCAAACCAAAATATAAAACTAAGCCACTAACTAATATGACGAAAATATACTTTCGTAGAAATAGCAAAACAGGCTGGTAATCGTCTCTAAAAAAGAACAATAAAATTAATAATAGCAACACTACGAAAATGGTGATTCGTTTTTGTTTACCTCCTTTATTCCAGTATGATTTTATCATAGTATCAATTTCTCATTGCGAAGCTGACTATTTTTTCAACTCTAGCAATCTGTTTGTTTTATAATTATTAAGTCATGTTATGTAAAGCACTTAAACTTCATAACGCATTTCAACTACATTAGACCCTTATCTTTCAATCGGTCACGTGCACTTGTTTTTTCAACTTCAGGTTTAGATTTAATTTCTTGTTTCACTTCTGTTTCACCCTTAGCATCTTTTGATTCCAAATCATGAATAAAGTCTTTTCCTTTTTCAACAGTATCCTTAACAGCATCTAAAAGCGAATCACCTTTTTCATCAATAACCTCTGATGATTTAAATACAAAATTTGCCAAATACGTCCCTAATAAGGTACCAAAAATACTAGATGCGAATAATGATATAGTTGCTAAATCAATAGGAATTACAAATCTAACGACAACAATTCCAACTAAAAAAAGCGCTCCAATATAAACCAAACGCATTAAAAAAGACTGCTGATATAGAAACCCTTTTGTACTACTTTTAGGCATCTGTAGCTCTTTAGAGTAAAATATCTTATTAAAAAAACGGTATACTTTGTTACTTTTAGATTCGCGCCAATACAATACAATTCCAAACAGTATGGCTGCAATAAAAACTATTATTTCGAGTGACATCATAATCTATGTTTTGGTTTCTTATAAAATTAGTCTAATTATATTAAATATTGTTACGAATACGCTCAATTACCCAATCCTTAAAAGAATCGTCCCAAGTGTCGTAATTTTTATAAAACTGTTCTTTATCATACCAATACAAGAATAACACATCCATTGGCGCAATATTAATTAACAGTTTATGAATTAAATCACGATGCTCAGACGACAATGACGAATGTGGCTGATGCAACGCAAAATATAAATCTTGATCTACGATATCTTCAATTTTATAAGCATTACTGCGTTCTAATTTTTCAAGATACAGTTCAACGCTCATTACTTGCTTCCTCGCATTGATATCAATTTTATTCAAATAACTTTTGAATAACACTTTATCATTCAAAATAGCTGCAATTGGGTGTTCTGTATCTTTTAAAAATTGTGCTAATTCGTATTTCTTAATTCGGTCGTAATTTGGTGTTTTTACAATGTGTTCTAAATCACATTCTATAATGATATGATCCTTTAATTTAGCAACTAATTCCGGTTGTGAGATATGATAAATTAGCACATCGTGAATGGTATCTTTTATGGCTTCTTTATAAAATTTTTTGCTTTCAAAAACAACTATTGGTTTTATAAAATCTCGAAGCAAATACACACCATCAAAAGCTCTTGTATAAAATGAGCCTGTTGTATATTGTAATGGTCCTAAGCTTAAATCTCTACCTCTTAAATCGCCATAAGTTGTAGCAGAATTTAATAATAGCTGGTGAATATCTTCATTTATAAAATTATTACCCAGCTTAAACCTATCTACTAATCTTAATTGCTCCTTTTGCTTTTCTTCGAGATGATCAATTAAGCGGAAAGTAATATTGACTTTGTCATACTTTAAGATATCTAAAGGTTCATAAAACACATCGATGTCTTGATCAAAATCAATACAGATAGCAGAATCTCTAGTAATATCATTGATTTTCTGGCCATGTGTTCTAAACACATGTTGCATCATATCTTTATCAAACGAATGAAAAGGTAAATACACAGGTTTTCCTTTTTGCAATGGAGAAATAATAATACCATGCGGATTTGCATCACCATGATTAAGGTAATGCATATTATTCATTTCTTCAGCAACTTCAGGACTCCAGCCAATACCATCTATAAAAAAAGAGGTCAATGTTGTTTCTTTAAACCCTAGAGTTTTTAAGCATTTATTGTAACGCTCTACTAATTTTCCACTGATGGGAATAAGTTCACTTCTGTATAAATTTGCTTGTTTTAGTTTTTGCATCTTGTTGCCGCAAATGCGGTAATCTAAATTTTTCTTTTATTCTTTTTTGACATGAATTTTACTAATTCTAGTGATAACGTACAGTATTCAAGTATATCAAAAGTCTATATTTTATTTCAAATCAGGTTCCTATCTATACAGGAATTAATAATTTATTAATCTGAGCGTATTGCAATAACATAATCGTTTTTGCATCTATAATTTCTTCGTTATTTACCATTGCTATAGCTTTAGAAAATGAAAGTTCTAAAATTTCAATGTCTTCATCTTCGCTTTCTAATCCTCCACCTTTACTTACTTTCATGATTTCATTATATTCTGCCACAAATAAATACATCTTTTCCGTTAAGGCACCTGGTGAGGTATATGCGGTTAAAACTTGTTTAGCATTATCAATTTTATAACCCACTTCTTCTTCTGTTTCCCTAATTATGGTTTCTAAAGGCTTATCATTATTATCTATGGCACCTGCACAGACCTCAATAGACATACCTTCATTTTTATTGTTCTCATAAGCTGGCATACGGAACTGCTTAGTAAGAATCACCGTTTGTTTTTTTACATTATACAGTAATATAGCAGCACCATTACCACGATTGTAACATTCGCGAGATAAACGTTTCCATTCTCCATTTTTAAATTGATAATCGTAATCAATTCTATCTAATCTTGCCCATTCTTTAGAAAGGGGTATTTTAGTTATGTTTTTTAGGTTGTTCATGAGATTTTTCATCGCTTATGCCTTATTCTGTCTGAAAGACAAAAACTTCATACTTTTAATATTTCACTTTATTTACCAAACTGTTCTCTAGCTTCAGTTTCAATATTCAACTGATTCACTCTTGCATCCACTTTTCGTTTAAAGTCTGTATCTGCAATCGTTGCCACATTATCTAAATAACGAATAACTTCTTGTCGTCTTATATCTGAAAAGTTTAAACCTTTCATATTAGACTTCATTAATTCTTGAAGCATATTGAATTTGGTATCATAATCCTTTTTGAAATACGTCTCTGGATTTTCAAACCAGTCTTGTTCTAAATCGAAATCGGTTAATCGTAATGAAATTGCAGATTGAATATTACGCACATCTCTTGAAGAGAAAAACGGAAATATCTTCTGAATTTCTTTATACAGAGCCGCATAAAACATGTGATCATTAGTTTCATGAAGCTTTTCAATTTTATCAAAGGTTTCGTGAACACGTGCTTCTGAAGGATGCTCTATGGCATTCAGAATTTCTCCCATGCTGTTTGCCAAACCTTGATCTGACAAGTATTTATAGGTTTCAGGATCGTCCATATTTACGAAATCTGGCATGGTATTTTGCAATTTCTTCCACCAGATATAATCTTGATCTACAAAATCGTGCTCAGTACGCGCGCCATCTATTTTAAATCGACCTTGCACACGAGAAATCACTGCTTTATCTAACATTTCAGGTAAATTGGTAAATAAACCAATAGAACTGTTTCCGTAATTAACGGCATAAGCACCTTCGGTATACCTTAAAAATACACCAATCACCTCTTTAACACCAGCAGATACTCCTTGCGCTGTTCGTTCTTGTAAATTGTTTTCGGCATCATCAATAGGTGCAAAAATTAATTTTGTAGGATCTTGTAATGGCTTCATCCACTCTACCATTTTCTCTGCTGAACCACCTTGAAAGGTACTAATTAAAGTATCTGGCATGGGATGGAATAAAAATGGAATATCTAAATTATCAGAATGTTCTTTTAATCGGGTGGCGATGGCAGCAATCAACATACTTTTTCCTGTTCCCGGAATTCCATACCCCATAAAAACTGGCATAAAACCGCCTAATTCTTGAAATGGATTTTTCTTAGCTTCAAAATCGTAACTCAGCATACGTTCGGTTAAACGACGTGCAAAATGTTTGGCATCTCTGTTACCTACAATTTGCTCAAACTGAATTTTATTAAACTCAACACTCTTAGCTGTACCAGAAAAAGCATTCTCCCAACCCGAAATTGCAAAGTCACTATTCTCTAGCTTGTAAGTTCTGTCAACAATCGTTTCTGTATATTCTAAGCTACTTTTGCGTAGTTGAATTTCATCTATTAAAGCTTCAAAATAAACAACCGTAAAATCAATAACATCTTTGTCTGATTTAATGATTTCTGGATGCCCTAAATATTTGTCGTAATAAAATAACTGACACGAAATACCTTTTAAAGGTGTTAATAGAGACACTTCCGGAATACCTGCAAACTTCTGTTTCATCACCGATAAATCGTCTGAAGCATGTGGTTTTAAATCGTGTAAAATCTTATACGCTGTTGCAAACAACATAAAAGCCGTTGCTGTATGCATTTTGCTTTCGTACTCTCTCCTTCCAGAACGATCTAATGCCGATTTGTTTTCACTTAAACTCGATAAACCTGAAGCATCGTAATAGGAATCCTTAATCCAAATACCCAGATTTAAACCTTCCTGTACAGCATACAACGTTTGGTTTAAATAAATTGGAAGTGCCACTGATTCTGGTAACAAACGTTTCTTTAAAGCTAAAACCGTTTTTGAAACAGATGTAACATTAACATTACTACCGTTATTCGCCCTAGATAAATACAATAAGATTGATTCATCTTTAGCATCATTATCTTTGTTTTTAGCGCGTTGACTTTGCTCCCATTGTATGGATTTTAAATACGATGTGGCTTCATCGCGAAGCATGTCTAATTCGTTTTGTTTTATAGGGAAAGTTGAATTGTGTTCCATTTTTTTAGTATTCAGTTGGTAGTCTTCAGTCCTCAGTACTTACTCATACGACTTGGACTTCACACATTTTATTAAAATTTTATAATCCGAATTTATCAGGATGTTTCTTCATGTAATTGATAAGCTTTCCTATTTCTTCACTTTTATATTGTAATTCATTTTTCTTTTCTTCTGAAATATAATCACATGCTAAAGTAAAATCCAGCCATAATTGTGTTTCAGAATTTTCACTTTCAGCGTCAGATAATTTACTTTTAAAATGCTTTTCGTACTGTCGTTTTCTATAGCCTTCTGCTATATTAGAACAAACCGACCTACTAGATCTTATCATTTGCGACGATAAGCCAATAATGTTTTAAAAGACATATTAATATTTACTGATTCTGACTGCTAACTGAGGACTGCACACTGCAGACTCATTCCATTTTTAATTCAGAAATCTGAATAGGAGACATTGCCAACTTATTCATAATTTCAGGTGTTTTATTATATAGTAATTGTATGATTCGATGTGGCGCAAAGACGTATCGTTGTCTAAACATAGCATCCCAACGTTGATAGGTTTGTTTGCTAAAAAAACCACCTTCTTTAAATTCGCTTCCCGATTTTAATTCGTCTACTTTTAGTGAAATTGCATAAGATTCTAATGGAATTTCTTTATTTGCAATGCCTTGTAAAATGGCATGTGTCACTTTATTTTCATCCTTAGCAAACACATTATGAATTGGTCCTAAATCTACACGTTTTATCAGTTTGGGTAATACTTTTGGCAAACGCTTATCTATGCCATAAGCCATAGTATCTAAAGCCATTTCTCGGTCTGCAATAGACTTTAAAGCACTGTATATTTCACTGCGTTCTTTTAAAGGATCTTTGCCATCGTAATCAAAATACATGTAGCAAATGAATGGCCTGTTATGAGACACATCATAGAAGCTCCAGCTCACTAAATATTCAGCCGCTGAACCTTCTGGTGCTGCTATTATTTTACCTTGAACAAAACGGTTAAAAATATATTCTTTTTTGGCCGAGGTATAATACACTATTGAAGCTGCCTGAAAGAGCTTACGTTTAGCGATAGGTTCTTTCTTTCGCATCAAAGTGTCTAGAAATTCCTCTTTTAGCGTTTCTACATCTGTAAGCTTACCTAAGTAATCTTCTCGTAGTGCTAAATCATTAAACAAATAGCGGAATTCTAAATAATTAGGAAAGCTTGAATCAGTTAAATCTACTTTCATGTTTTCCTCTTCGTCATACATGTATTTTACACGCATGGCTTCAATAGAATACAGCAACAAATCACTGTATTGCCTAAAGAGAAGTACTTCTTGTTGATTTAGTATTTGTTTTTGTTGTACAGCTACAATAAGTTCCTTTAATGCAAAATCTATCATTCTGTGATAGAACACATATTGTTCTTTGGAATCTAATATGGCGGAATCTAATGGTGTTACTATCATTTTTGTAGGCAGTTGGCAGTATTCAGTTTGTAGTATACCAAGAATACCTGAAAAGTATTATTTAAAAATATATTGAATATATAGTGTTAGCCACAGTATTCAGTCTTCATTTGACTGTTAACTGAATACTGCTGACTCACAACTTATTATTATCCTAAAAGGTCATCTTCGTTAGCTTCTGGTTTTGGTTCGCCTGCTGGCTCTCCTCCTCCGTCACCTGAAGGTGCGTTTGCATCTGCTGCGTAGTAATCTTCAAAAATTTCTTTCATATCAATTCCGTAACGCTCAGCAAAATTCTTTTGAATAGACTTATCCTTTTCTCTAATTTCACTTAAAGCTTCGGCATAACTACCATAAACCCCTTGCATAACTTTTTCGTGCACTGGAATATTATCCATCATTTCTTGACGTGCTCTAGCACTTGCAGTATGCATTGCGGCTAAAGTTTCACCAATATGCTCGTCTGTCTTAACACCTAAATGTTCTAAAATTGCTGCGAATTCTTGATCTGTACGTGCTTTTAAAGCTACCACATAACCATCGTAATATTTAAGACGCTCGTCTGTATCTGACTTTAATTTTGCACGATGCGTTTGTAAGTTACTACGTAAAGACGTTAATACCTTAATAGTTAAGTTATGTTTATGAACAAAACTATCTTTAGAAGCTGCTAATGTAGTATAAGCATTTTTAAGGCCTTCTAATTCTTCTACTTTTTGCTCTAAGGTGGTTACTTTGCTTAAAGCATCTGAATAATCTGTAGATTGTTTATCTGCAACTTCTTCTAAAGCTTGACGCGCTTGTTTTAATAGAGCATATTGCTCTTCAAGCTTATCCTCTACTTCTTTTTTCTTTTGAAGTGCTTTGGTATGATTGTTAGATGCTTCAACAATAGCTGTTTTAAGACTTTCTTCGACTTCTTTTATTTCGATTTCTCTATCTTTTAAACGCTTAATTGCAGCCTGACTCTTAAATGATAATTCATTTAATAAGGTTTGAACATCTGCCGTTTCAATACGTTGTTGAAACATTGCTTTTGCTTTATTGTCTGATGCATCACGTTCTTTTTGAGCATTTTGAAGTTCTTGCTCAGCATCTTTAATCTTACTTTTACGTCCCCAAAGATTGTTCCACCACGTATCTGGTTTATTATTTGCATCTTCAAGTTCTACTTTTGCGCGCTCTAAACGCTTAACGGCATCATCAATGATTTTTTGCTCTGCGGCATTTAATGCAGAAAAGCCTTCAAACATAATACCAACTTCGTCCTGATAATCTGTTAAGTCTTTAATGGCATCTAATAAAGTAGTTCTATCTTTTTCGGCCATATCTACCACATTATCTAAGGTGGCATTTAATATTTTCTGACGACTTTCAGGATCATCTTCTTGTGCCAATTTAGACTTCATTTGGTCTATGGCTTTTCCCCAATTGACATCAACTTTCGCTGCTTTTTCGTTGGAACTTGTTTCTAATAAATCAAAATCATCAGACATATTGTGTGTGGTATTTGGTTGAACTATTTTCTGTAAAGCAATTTCGGTATTTTTTTAAGACTATAAAAACTTTACTTACTAAAATATATGTAGTCATACTTTTAACATTGTTACAACTTTCTTACTATTTTTAATATCTATGACACTACAACTACCAAATCTTATTAATACCATATTTGTCATTTATGGCATTATAACAAATTGCAGAACTGTTAAAATTTGATTTATTAACAAATAACTTAATGCTGATTTTCGCTTAGAAACACTGTGTTTCGTCGGATATTACAAACGCTTAATCGATGAATTTGTTGATTAAAAATTGTAAATATTTTAATATTAAGCATTTAACATTAAGTTTTTTTCTATCTTAGCATTCTAGAACCCAATTCTAAAACCATACTTATATGTTTAGTAACCTGCTTTCCAAAGCCTTAATTGTGACGACTACGCAACTTACTATGATTTTAATAGCTGTAGCGTCCATTTTTCTCGTTTTTATTCTTATAGCTATTGTGAAGATGTATAAGTTAAAAGCTGAAAACAAAAAATTAATGCAAACCAATGCCTATAAAGATTACGAAGAATCCAATCAAGATATTCCTAGTGGACATCTTTATGGCGACAACTAAAGCAGTTATTTAACAACTAAATTTATCCGTTTTTATGGCTGTTTTAACAAAGGCTACTTATAAAATTGTTATTACTTATAGGTTAGATTTGGTCATTTCTCTTAAATCCCACTAATTAAAATCAATACTAAAATATTTATAAAATAATCTCATTTATATATCATAAAAAAAGCCAGCAAAATTGCTGGCTTTTTTAGTTTATAACATTTAGTATTATCGTACTAATTTCTTATACTTAATTCGTTTTGGCATTAAATCACCACCCAAACGTTTCTTCTTATTTTCCTCGTATTCACTAAATCCGCCTTCAAAGAAATAGACTTGAGAATCTCCTTCAAAAGCTAAAATATGCGTACAAATTCTATCTAAGAACCATCTATCGTGACTAATCACTACAGCACAGCCTGCGAAGTTCTCTAAACCTTCTTCCAGAGCTCTTAACGTGTTAACATCTAAGTCGTTAGTAGGCTCATCTAAAAGTAACACATTACCTTCTTCTTTAAGTGTCATAGCCAAGTGTAAACGGTTACGCTCACCACCAGAAAGTAGTTTTACCTTTTTATTTTGTTCACCACCAGAGAAGTTAAAACGGCTTAAATAGGCTCTAGAATTTACTTCTTTTCCTCCCATCATAACCAACTCTTGCTCATCACTAAAGTTTTGCCAAATTGTTTTTTCAGGATCTATATTAGAATGCTTTTGATCGACGTAAGCAATCTTTGCTGTTTCACCAACTTTAAATTCTCCTTTATCAGGATTCTCTTCTCCCATTATCATTCTAAAAATAGTAGTTTTACCAGCACCATTAGGACCAATAACACCAACTATTCCTGCTTGAGGAAGATTAAAATTTAAGTTGTCGTATAACAATTTATCATCATAAGCTTTAGCAACTCCAATAGCTTCAATTACATTAGTTCCTAAACGTGGACCGTTAGGAATATAGATTTCTAATTTTTCGTCAAGTTGTTTTTGATCTTGACTCATTAATTTATCATAGTTCTTCAAACGTGCTTTTTGCTTTGTTTGACGCCCTTTTGCTCCTTGACGTACCCAATCTAGCTCACGTTCTAAAGTCTTTTGACGTTTAGACGCTGTTTTACTTTCTTGAGCCATTCGTTTTGATTTCTGATCTAACCAAGACGAATAATTTCCTTTCCAAGGAATTCCTTCTCCTCTATCGAGTTCTAAAATCCAACCTGCTACATTATCTAAGAAATATCTATCGTGTGTTACAGCGATAACAGTACCTTTATATTGTGCTAAATGATGCTCTAGCCAATGTACAGACTCTGCATCTAAGTGGTTGGTAGGCTCATCTAATAACAATACATCAGGCTCTTGTAATAACAAGCGACATAAGGCTACACGACGACGTTCACCACCAGATAGCACTCCAATTTTCTTATCACCATCTGGAGTTCTTAGCGCATCCATTGCAATTTCTAGCTTGGTATCTAATTCCCAAGCATTAGCTGCATCAATCTGATCTTGCAGTTCTGCTTGGCGATTCATTAGCTTTTCCATCTTATCGGCATCGCTATATACTTCCTCTAATCCAAACTGGTCATTGATACTATTATATTCATCAAGAATAGCCACAGTTTCAGCTGCTCCTTCCCGTACAATTTCCATAACCGTTTTATCGTCATCCAGTTGCGGCTCTTGCTCTAAGTAGCCAACCGTATAACCTGGTTGAAAAACCACATCTCCTTGGTAGTTTTTATCTACACCTGCTATGATTTTTAAAAGCGTGGATTTACCAGAACCATTTAGACCTAGAATCCCAATTTTAGCACCATAAAAGAAACTTAAATATATATTTTTTAAAACAGGAGTATTTGCTCCTGGAAAGGTCTTTGTGAGACCAGACATTGCAAAAATTACTTTTTTATCGTCACTCATAATTGTTAGTTTATTTATTGTAAAGTTAAACTATTGAACATCACAAATTAATTACACACGCCCTTTTAGCGCATTAAAAACCCATGCTATACAGAAAAAACCACCACCAACAGCAGCAAATCCCCAACCTGCAACATCATCGTATCGGAATGCACCAAGCGCAATTAATCCAAATCCTACAAAAAGCATAATCCATGTAGCCCAAGCTAATACTGTATTTTTATTCATTGCCATAATCAATCTTAATTTTAATCGTTAGTTAGTTTACAAATATCGCATTTTAAATAAAAAAAGCATCACTATTTGTGATGCTTCTAATGTAAATTATGTCAAAAACTAAAAATTAATCATAGGAACTTCAATAAATAATAGCTCATTATCGGTTTTGGCTGTTATTTTAAAACTATCCGTTTCTGAAATCCCTATCGCATCTCTAGACGCTAAAATATCTCCTTCAATTTTAGCTTTACCAGAAATCAACATCACATAAACACCATGAGTCTTTCCTTTTAGTTGATATGTGAATGCTTCGCCTTCTGACAAATCAATTCTTGAAAGCTTAGCATCTTGATGAATTTTAAGACTTTCTGTATCACTATCATCAAAAGATGTTACTAATGTTTGAAGCTGTCCTTTTCGACCTTCAGCCTTAAATGTTTTCTGATCGTAACGTGGTTCAACATTTCGTTCTTGTGGTATTACCCAAATTTGGAATAGACTTAAATGCTCATCAAGTGATCCATTAATTTCAGAATGTTGTACTCCTGTTCCAGCTGACATCACTTGCACTTCACCAGGAAGAACAGCTTGCCAATCATCCTTCATATTATCGCGATGTTTTAAAACACCTTTTAATGGCATGGTTATAATCTCCATATTATCATGAGGATGTGTTCCAAACCCCATTTTTGGTGCTATAATATCATCATTTAAGACTCTTAATGCACCAAAATGTACGCGTTCAGGATTATTCCAACTTGCAAAACTAAAGGAATGTTTAGCTTGCAACCATCCATGATCTGCAAAACCTCTAGTGTCTGCTTTATGTAGTACTTTTTTCATGATAATGTCCTTTTATTGGTTTTAACTAGCGCATTTTATCGAGCAGATTACTTAATTGTTCCGCTTCAGCCTCACTTAAATTTTGAATTAACTCTTTATTCATATCATCAGGAATTGTATTTAACAAATCCAAACCTTGCTGTGTGATTTCAATTTTAACCACACGCCTATCGTGTTCTGATGGCAAACGTTTAATTAATTGCTTAGCACAGAGTTTATCCATTAATCGTGTAGCATTAGGTGAACGTTCTAACATTCTATTTTTAATAGTCTGCACTTTCAAAGGTTCATTAGCACCTCTTAAAATTCTTAAAATATTATACTGCTGCTGTGAAATTCCAAAGGCTTTAAAAGATTCGCTTTGAATACTCGTAATCCAATTAGCAGTATAAATAATGTTTAGAAGCGCCTTAACTCTATTGTTTTCAAATTTTGAATTAATATCTTTAGATAAGTCTCCCATATTTAATAGTCTTAGAATTCTTTTTAAGCTTTGATGTCATCATATTGCGTGGTCTTACCAAAAACTTTGGCGACATAAGGACAACTTGCTGTAGCTTGTAATTTGTTTTCTCTTGCAAAATCTGCAACCGCTTCTATTAATTTATGACCAAGATTTTGCCCTCTGTAATTTGGGTCAATCTCTGTGTGATTGATATCGATAAGACCTTCATTAACGTATGCATACGCAATTTCACCAATCTCTTTTTCATTATCTAAAAGATAGAATCTATTGCTCTTATTTGATGTGTCGTGTTTTAATTCCATGATTATAGACTGTTTTTAAAATGTTCCACTTTATTCAACAATTCTGTATTTAAATCGTCATTAGTAATCTTACCATCAGAAAAATTATCATAAAATGACGGTAGAGAAAACTGCCCTACAATATTAGCATCATGTCTTGGAAAACGATCAGCAGCCAATTCTAAAACCGAAGCTCCACCTCTAGCTCCTGGCGATGTTGCCATAAGTAATAACGGTTTGTTTAAAAACGTTTTTTGCTCTACTCTAGAAGCCCAATCAAATATGTTTTTGAACGCCGACGTATATGCTCCATTATGTTCTGCTAAAGCGATTATAAAACCATCAGCTCCTTTTAAATGATCTACAAAAGCTACAGCTTGCTCAGGAAAACCTTGAGCCTGTTCTCTGTCTGAACTATAAATAGGCATTTCAAAATCGTTTAAATCTAATACTGTTGTACTAACTCCATCTACTAATTGGGATGCGTAAGTGGCTAACTGTTTATTAATTGAAGTACTGCTATTACTTCCTGCAAATGCTAGAATATGTTTCATTGATTTCTTATTTAGGTTTAATTTATTTTTTTATAAAAGATATATGATACCATTAGTAAAACAAATGCTAATACTGCTGCCATTTGTTCACCATCGCCAATCATATAATGAGCAAAAAAGGCCAATATAAATGCAAAAAAGAAGCCTGAATATGCCCATTCCTTCAAGGTTTTTAAACCTGGTGCCCAAAGCACTATCAATCCTAGTAATTTAACAACAGCATAGGGATATATAATATAAGATGGATATCCAAAATTTGTGAATGCCATTACCATATCGTCATGTTTAAAAAAGTACATGCTAATGGAAAATAACATTAACAAGGTTAATAAGCCTGTAGCTACATAATAAATAATTTTATTTTTTTTCATTTTTTTATATGTTTTAATGATACAAATTTACAACAAAATAAATTATTTTCCAAGGAAAATAATTCCATGTAATATTATTTAGCAAAACATTCGCTTTCCAAACATCGTTTCGTTTTGTAAATTCGTGCAAAACAAATCTGTATTAATGGATATCAAATTCAACCAAAACGAAGACCACAATAAACTTTTAGTTTCTGATCTAAAAAAACGCTTTGCAAAAGTAAAGCTAGGTGGTGGCGAAAAAAGTATAGAAAAACATCACGCAAAAGGCAAAATGACAGCTCGAGAGCGTATAAACTATCTGTTAGACCCAAAATCTAAATCTATAGAGATTGGTGCTTTTGCAGGTGAAGGCATGTATGAGCAATATGGTGGTTGTCCTTCTGGAGGTGTCGTTGTAAAAATGGGCTATATTAAAGGTAAACAATGTATTGTTGTTGCTAATGATGCCACAGTAAAAGCTGGAGCCTGGTTTCCTATTACAGGAAAAAAGAATTTACGTGCTCAGGAAATCGCCATAGAAAACCGTTTACCAATTATATATTTGGTGGATAGCGCTGGAGTTTTTCTACCAATGCAGGATGAGATTTTCCCAGATAAAGAACACTTTGGGCGTATTTTTAGAAATAATGCTGTAATGAGCAGTATGGGAATTACGCAAATTGCCGCTGTCATGGGAAGTTGTGTTGCTGGTGGTGCTTATTTACCAATTATGAGTGATGAAGCTTTAATTGTAGATAAAACCGGAAGTATTTTCTTAGCGGGAAGCTATTTAGTAAAAGCTGCCATAGGTGAATCTATAGATAATGAAACCTTAGGAGGAGCAACAACACACTGTGAAATTTCTGGAGTTACAGACTACAAAGCTAAGGATGATAAAGATGCTTTAGATAAAATTAGAAACATCGTTGATAAAATCGGTGATTTTGATAAAGCAGGTTATAATAGAACTGATTCTAAAAAGCCAAAAGAGAATCCGGATGATATCTATGGAATTCTTCCTAAAAGTCGTGCTGACCAATACGATATGAAAGAGATCATAAAACGTTTGGTAGATAACTCTGAGTTTGACGAATACAAACAGGATTATGGCAAAACTATTATCACAGCTTATGCTAGAATTGAAGGTTGGGCTGTTGGAATTGTTGCCAATCAAAGAAAATTAGTAAAAAACAAAAAAGGTGAAATGCAATTTGGCGGTGTTATTTATAACGACTCTGCTGATAAGGCAACGCGCTTTATAGCAAATTGTAATCAGAAGAAAATTCCTTTGGTCTTTTTACAAGATGTCACAGGATTCATGGTTGGTAGTAAATCTGAACATTCTGGTATTATAAAGGATGGTGCAAAAATGGTAAATGCTGTTAGTAATTCTGTAGTTCCAAAATTCACTATTGTTTTAGGAAATAGCTATGGAGCCGGAAACTATGCGATGTGTGGAAAAGCTTATGACCCAAGGTTAATTGCAGCTTGGCCAAGTGCCGAACTTGCTGTGATGAGTGGTAATTCTGCGGCTAAAGTTTTATTACAGATTGAAACGGCTTCGCTAAAGAAAAAAGGCGAAAAAATAACAAAAGAAAAGGAAGAAGAATTATTTAATAAGATTAAAGATAGATACGATGATCAAGTATCTCCTTATTATGCTGCGTCTCGTATTTGGACTGATGGTGTGATTGACCCTTTAGATACCAGAACTTGGATTTCTATGGGCATAGAAGCCGCAAATCATGCTCCTATTGAAAAACCATTTAATATGGGTGTGTTACAAGTTTAAAGTAATTTGTAATATAACCACATAAAAAAAGAGCGCAATTTGCGCTCTTTTTTTATATAATAATATGCTATTAAAGGGTTAACCCTTCACGTTTAGCTTTCTTTTCTTCTCTAATTTCTTTTAGACGTTCCATTGATGCACCAAAAATCCAGTAAGGAATAACGAAAGTTAAAAGGAAAATCATTAACCAAAAGCCTATAGTTAATATGGTTAAAAATGCTAAAAATCCTAAATATTGATCAAAGTCGAACATAATTCTTGTATCGTTTACGTTTTGTTAGTACAAAGATATAACCAAAATATAAGTTTTACAACAGGTAATCTTAGTTTTATTAACAGGTTATTAAAAAAATTTATAGAGACTTCATTAATAAATCTGCTGTAGCAGGATTTGTAGCCAATGGCACATTGTGTACATCACACAGTCTCATTAACATAAGAATATCCGGTTCATGCGGATGGCGATCTAATGGATCTCTAAAAAACAAGACCATATTACACTGTCCTTCTGCTACTCGCGCTGCTATTTGAGCATCTCCTCCTAAAGGACCAGATAATAACGCATTAACATTAAAACCTGCTTTAGAGACTTTTTCTCCAGTTGTTCCTGTAGAAACTAGGTTGATATTTTTGTGATGTAAAATTTCGCTATGCTCATTTAAAAACTGAACCATTTCTGCTTTTTTTCCATCGTGAGCTATTATAGCTATTTCCATATTAAAGATTTTTAACGTGATACTCGACTAAACCTTCTATTGGTCGTCTTACAAAATTACCGACTTTAAATCCGTATTCTTTGGCTACTTGCTTAATTTCATCTTGTCCAAAATAGGCAATAGAACCTGCAAAATGAACCGGAGTTCCTGCTTTTAATTCTTCTTTATATTGAAGAATCATATTTTCTGCAAACAGACGAATTCCTTTAGTTATGATATTACTAATATATTCAGAATCCTTATTAATAAACATAAACTCTGCATGGTCTGCTAAATAAGCACTAGGATTGGTTTGCTTATAAAGGTTATACTTAATATAGTCAGCATCTAGATTATGTTTGTGAGCAAAAGCCACGCTAATAGTATCTGGCATCTTTTTAAAGTAGTAATCCCTAATTAATTGCTTACCAAAATAGTTTCCGCTAGCATCATCCATTAGTATAAATCCAAGACTTGACACACGTTGATGTAAGTCTTTACCATCGTAATAACTACAATTTGATCCCGTTCCTAATATACAAACTACAGCAGCTTCATCATTTGAATTAATGCACGCTCTCACTGCAGCATAAGTATCTTCTCTTACTTCTACTATAGCACTTGTAAAGAACGATTCTAGTATCATTTTCAATAAAAGTCTAGGCTTTTCTGTGCCACATCCTGCGCCATAAAAGTAAACATGTGTAACCTCATTGGCTATTGCCATTAGCTCTTTACTTTTTCTGATCGTTTTATTGAGTTTCTTTTCAGCAACAATTGCCGGATTTAAGCCTTTAGTTCTTATTTTATCAACTGCTTGCTTACCGTTTTGATCTATCGCAATCCAGTCGCATTTTGTTGAACCTCCATCTGTAATTAGAATCATGATAATATTTTTATATAAAAATTCCGTAGCCTATGCAAACACATAATCCTACGGAATTTAAGAATTATATTATAAATTAAAGGTTATTAACCTTCTGTGCTAAATCTACAAGTTTATTAGAGTAACCAAACTCATTATCGTACCAAGATACTAATTTAAAGAATTTAGAATTTAATTCTATTGCAGAATCTGCATCAAATACACTTGTTCTTTCTTCACTAACGAAATCTTGAGATACTACAGCATCTTCTGTATAGCCCATAACTCCATTCATAGAACCTTCTGCCGCTTTCTTAACTGCTGCTTTAATTTCTGCTAATGAAGTCTCTTTTTTAGTTCTTACTGTTAAATCTACTACAGATACATCTACAGTTGGTACTCTAAATGCCATACCAGTTAGTTTTCCATCTAATTCTGGAATTACTTTTCCTACTGCTTTTGCAGCACCTGTAGAAGTTGGTATAATATTGTTAATCGCTGAACGACCTAAACGGTAATTTTTACGAGAAGGTGCATCTACTGTAAATTGCGTAGACGTTGCAGCGTGAATTGTTGTCATTAACGCTTCTTCAATTCCAAAATTATCTTCAATCACCTTAGCTAAAGGCGCTAAACAGTTTGTTGTACAAGAGGCGTTAGACACAATTGTATTATTCGCTGTTAATTTATCATCATTTACACCCATTACAAACATAGGAGCATCTTTACTTGGCGCAGAAATCACTACTTTTTTAGCACCACCATCTATATGATATTGAGCCGTTTCTAGAGTTGTAAAAATACCTGTACATTCTGCAACCACTGTTGCTCCTGCTTCATCCCACTTTAAGTTCTTTGGATCTCTTTCGGCTGTTACACGAATTGTTTTTCCGTCTACAACTAAGTTACCATCTTTTACTTCAACTGTTCCATCAAATCTTCCATGAACTGAATCGTACTTTAATAAATACGCTAAATGTTCTACATCTAATAAATCGTTTATTGCTACAACATCAACATCATTACGTTTTACTGTTGCTCTAAATACAATTCTTCCTATTCTACCGAATCCATTGATTCCTAATTTTAAATTTGCCATTACTCTATCTTTGTTTTTATTTTTGTTCTTAATTATATTGACATTATATCTGAAACTCTTAAAAGCTCCATGTTTATTTTAGATTTCCCTTTTACAGCTTGATCAAATGGTGTTAAATCCATAACATCATTTTTAATACCAACCATATAATTACTTTTACCTGTAATTAAACTTTCTACAGCTTTTACTCCCATTCTACTTGCTAAAACACGATCAAAACAAGAAGGTGCTCCGCCACGTTGCATATGTCCTAAAACAGAAACTCGTACTTCGTATTCTGTCATGTTTTCATCAACATAATCTTTCAGTTCAAAAACACTTTTACCTATTTTATCTCCTTCTGCAACAACAACGATACTAGAAGATTTACCAGAAGCTTTACTTCGTCTTAAAGATTCTACTAAACGATCTAATCCTAAATCTTCTTCAGGTATTAAAATTTCTTCTGCACCTGCTCCAACTCCAACGTTAAGAGCAATATGTCCAACATCACGTCCCATAACTTCTATAAAGAATAATCGGTTATGTGAACTTGCTGTATCTCTAATTTTATCTATAACTTCTACAACGGTATTTAAAGCTGTATCATAGCCAAGTGTATGCGTTGTACCATAAATGTCGTTATCTATAGTTCCAGGAATTCCCATTACAGGAAAATTAAATTCTTGATTAAAAACCATAGCACCTGTAAAACTACCATCACCACCAATAACCACAAAAGCATCAATACCTGCTTTTCTTAATTGATTGTAGGCTGTTTGTCTACCTTCTTTAGTTCTAAATCCTTTTGAACGCGCAGACTTTAATATTGTACCTCCTTTATTGATTATTCCTTTTACACTTCGTGCGTCCATCTCAATAAAATCGCCATCGATCATTCCTTCATAACCTCTATAAATTCCGTAGCATTTTATATCATGAAAAGCACATGTTCTAACTACAGATCTAATTGCTGCATTCATTCCTGGTGAGTCTCCACCAGATGTTAAAACACCTATTTTTTTAATTGTATGTAGCATTGTCTTAATTATTTATAGTAAAATTAAGAAACTATACATATAATAATGTGACTATTATCATAAAAAAAATAGCATTAAAGTAATTCAAACGTTTTCGTTAATAAGTATTTTAATATAAATGAAGAATTGAAGGTTTTAAGACTGAGTTTTCGTCTTTTTTTTCTTCATTGTCATGTAATTTGGCATCATTTTTTCATCGTCACTCTCTTTTTTTTGTGACTTATTTTTAGCCTTTTCATCTTTTTTGTTTTTACCCGAAAAGATAATTTGAAGGAGTTCTTTAAAGGTATCAAACTCGACATTATAAGAGAGACCAACACCTTGTGTATACCCTATTTCTTCTCCAAAATTTCTAATACTATTTTCTCTATTAAAAACTTTGGCTTTAAGTGTTCCGTCTTCATTTAATAAAAGATCTATTTGAACATCTCCACTAATAACTGTTTGACTGGCGCTTCCGAATGGTACACCAACCTTACCATTAACTAAAATCTTATCACTTATTTTAGTTTGAAGTGTAACTCCTACTTTATTATTGGTTTGTAATTCTGGTGTGTCTTGTCCTAGTTCTAAATCGATACCAACATCTAAATTTCCATTATTAGTACCAAAAAGATTATTGACAATCCCTGTTAATCGTTCTGAAATGGTACCTGTAAAATTAGCACCTCCTAAACTACTAGAGAACCCTCCTGTTGCTAAGAAAATTAAAGCCTGATTGTCGCGTTCATCTTTAGAGGACAGCCTGTAATCTAACTCTGACTTTACTGTAGAACTTACATTAGGAAATCTAAAATCGAATTGAGGGTCTGGTTGTTCTAATTGACCTGTTAAATGAATTTCGACTTCTACGTCTATACTCTGATTAATAGGATTGTCTAATAATACAGAAGGATTAGCACTACCTTCATATACTGCTTTTAAGTTTAACTCCGCGTTCATTGGATCTCCTTCCCAGACAATACTTCCTCCTTGTTCTACTTTAAACTTTTTTTCTACAACACCTCCATATTTAAAGTTGTATGTTCCGTCATAAACCACAAAATCTCCCCACATATTAAAGGCGCCATTGGTATTGATTAAAAAGTTTAAACCTCCTACACCTCTACCTTTAATAGTACTACCGGCCTCTTTATCTATAACTATTTCAATCACGGCGTTTTGATTTACATTTAAATCAAAATCTAAGACTAAACCTTTAACTTCAATTAAATCTGAAACCTCTCCTTTTATTCTGGCAGCTTTTTCTTCTGGACTTAAAAAATGAATAAAAGAGTTGTCTCCAAAACTTTCAGAATCATTTAATGGAATATAAAACTCTGTTCCAGCTTCTGTTCGTCCGTTTATAACTTTAATAACCAGCTGATCTGTTGGTCCTTTTATTTCTGCTTTTCCTGAAATAAAACCTGTACCATAATACAGCTCATCTTCTGTTTCTTCAGTGTTCAACACTAAAAGACGGTCTGTATTTAATTCTAAACCTAATTTCCAATCCGAAAAATTATCATGTGCTATAAACCCATTGAGACTTCCCTTGGAAAAGTATTTAGAATCCGTCATTGAAACGTCATTAAAAACAAATTGCTGCCCTCTTAGTGATACCTTAGAGTCAAAATCAAAACCATAATCTACATTAAGGTATGGAATAGACAAACCTGCCCTATCTAACAGTAACTCACCATAAATTGCTGGTTTTTTTAAGCTTCCAGTTACATTAGCATAACCAGATACTAAGCCTCTAATATTACTAATAACCCCTTCACCCAAAGGATTTAATGGATCTAATAAAAATTCTTCAAACACTACATCTAAATCTATAATAGGATTATTTTCTGCAACATCAATAACACCTTTAGCGTCTAACGATTTTAAATTGTCATTAATTAGTGTTACATCTACATTATAGTTTGTAATAGAGTTATTCCCTTCAATTTTAGCTTTTAAGTTTCCTAAATCATAATCATTAACAAAAAGACCACTTACTTCTACATTAGATTTAGGCAAGTACACTCCATTGTTTTGAACCACATCAAGTTTACCATTTACAATACCTTTTAAAGCTAAACTATCTATACGTGGCGTAATTTTAACAAGCTGTACATCTTTAAAATCTACATTAAAATCTTTGTTAACTGAATCCTTTACTTTACCAGAAAGCAAAATTTCTTCATTATCATGTGTAATTTTAATTGGTGAGATATCAAACGTTTTAAAATCTCTATCAAATCGAATTTTATTTAAGGTATCTTTTTTAGAATTTAAAAGCCAATCGTAACCTTTAAATAACACATCTGATTTTCTAAAACCAACTACAGATTTATTAGTTTCGTCAATAGTGTAAAATAAATTTAGGTTAAAATCGTCTGCATTATTTTCTCCACCTTTAAACTCAGACTTAATGAGTAATGTATCACGTTTTGTAACATTAATTAAGCTAAATTGAGAAGCGTTGTATATACCTGCACCAATACTATCTATTTCTATATACGTGTTATATATTGGGTTGCTATTATCTATGTTTATATTGATATTGTTAGCAAAATAGTCTTTAAATTTAATTTCTGGCGAATTAAACGTTAATTCAAATCCTTTCTCATCCGTTTCTATTCTACCTTCAATAAACGTGTTACTTCCTATAGTTAAATCCTTAAAAAATACCGCTGCTATTTTAGAATATATATTGAATCTAAAATTGAGGTATTGCCCTTCTTCTACAATATTTGGAACATAATTCGTGTAAATACTTCCTACTGAATTTTCTACTAATCCAATAATATCTTTAGTTTTAAACTGGCCTGAGACTTTTCCATCTATAATATCTGGAGAGTTTATAGTGATGGTACGTTCGGTATCTCTAAAAGAAGAGACAATATCAAAATCTTGAAAACCATAACTCTTATCTTGATTTTTATACGTTGTATTCTTTATATTAATAGCACCTGTTGCATTGTCTAGTGTTGTACCTCTAGCACTCATGGTTACTAACCCTCTAAATTCTGAAATACTATCTCGTGTAACAAAATTTAATTTATTAAGATTGGCATAACCAACATTAGCCTTAAAATCGAATTTTTTAAGATCTTCAGAAAAATCTACCAAACCATTGAAGTCGAGTTGTAAATTAAGATCTTCTGCTTTTACAATACCATTAAATATTTTATTTCCAAGATCTCCTGAAAGTGAAATATCTCTGTACGTATAACCGTTATAATCTAAAACATAAACATCTCCTTTTACATCTGTTTTTAAATTCTCAATAGTAAACCCTTTACCATCAACATCGAGATTTAAAGAAGCTGTTTTTACTGAAGGTTCATTAATAAGCTCTCCGAGATTAAATTCATCTAAAACAATATTCCCTATATAATTTGCATTGTCAATATTATCGATATCTGTAAGTAGTAAATTAGATTTTATAAACCCTAAATCCGTATCTATCTCTAAATCTGCTTCAACACGCTTAGTTGTAATAAAAGATGTGCCTTTGATATTAAAATTCCCAACCTTAGAAATAACGCTAGGAATAGAGTTTCCCAATAGTCTTGGTAATAAAGCCGTTAAATCTCTATAATTTGAAGCTAAATTTTGAAAATTCCCTTGTAACGCAAAACTATCGTCGGCCTTACTAAATAAATTCTTAAACGTAATATCACCAATAATTCTTGTATTTCTAGAGGTACTTACATTAAGGTTTTTAGCAATCAAATTATTTAAAGTCCCCGATAAATCTGCATTAAAATTTGCATGTTGACTTACCCCAAATTCATCAAAAAAGACGTTGAGCTCTGTTAATGAAATATCAGAATCCTTAAAACTTGCAGCTACATTTACTTTGTCTGTAAAATGTTTAAAATCTTCTCGATTATAGTCAAATCTTAACTCCCCTTTTAGCTCAGACTGTTCGGTTTTAATATTAAGGTCTCCAAAAGACATATGATTTAATGTATACTCAAAGTTTGCCATTAAATTCTTAACAGCAATACCTCTACTGTCTCTAAAACTAAATGTATTAATTCGAGATCTTACCTCAGGCCCATTTATTAAAAAATTAGTCGTATTAGCATTAAGCTCAGTAAATTCGAAGATTTCTGGTGTTTCTAGGTTTTCGTCAATTAGTCTAAAAATTCCGTTTTCTATAGACACATCACTAGAAGAGAATAAAAACTCACTTGGACCAACTCTTGGGTTATCATCATCAAATTTTGCTACAAAAACATCTAAATTTGAGTCCTGTTCACCTTGGTATGTTTTTAAATTAAAAATGACATTTTGCAAATCTATATCGCCAAAATTCAACTTACTATTCAAAAGATTCTTAAAACTAATGATAGAACTATTTAATTCACCAACACTTATAAGTGTATCTTTTTTATAATCTCTAATTAAAATTTCTTTCAGTTCAACATCACCATTCAGTTGCAAACCTACTCTACCAACGTTAATATCCGTTTTAAAATCCTTATTAAGTGTATCTGTAACATACCGTCCTAACTTGGTTTGTACAGCAGGAATAGATAGTACCAAAAATAAAATGAAAAAAAGTAGCAGTATTATTGCTACTATTTTTCCTAATATTTTAAGTATCCGTTTGATAAAATTAATGCGTTTTAAAGTTTTAAATCTTCACTACCTTTGCAGCAACACTATGCTGTTAATTATGGCAATGAGCTATAACTAACAAAATTAACAATTATTGTGCCTAATATCTACTATGGAAAAAGAAAATATTTATATCCTCGGAATTGAGTCATCTTGTGACGACACATCTGCTGCCATACTATGCAACGACCAAATTTTAAGTAACGTTGTTGCTGATCAAAAAATACACACAGAGTACGGAGGCGTAGTCCCAGAATTGGCATCTCGAGCGCATCAACAAAATATTGTTCCAGTAGTACACCAAGCCCTAGAAAAAGCAGGAATAAAAAAAGAGCAATTAAACGCTATAGCTTTTACTCGTGGTCCAGGTTTAATGGGATCGTTATTGGTTGGTACATCTTTTGCCAAATCTCTGGCTTTTGGTTTAGATATTCCGCTAATAGACGTAAACCACATGCAAGCGCATATTTTAGCACATTTTATAGACGAAAAAGATCATAAAAAACCTCCTTTTCCTTTTTTGGCCATGACTATTTCTGGAGGCCACACACAGATAGTAAAAGTGAATACTCATTTTGATATGGAAGTTTTAGGAGAAACTATAGACGATGCCGTGGGAGAAGCTTATGATAAAAGCGGAAAAGTATTAGGCTTAGGCTATCCTGCTGGGCCAGAAATTGATAGACGTGCACAACTTGGCAATCCAAAGGCTTATCAGTTTACAAAACCAAAAGTCGATGGGTTAAATTTTAGTTTTTCAGGATTAAAAACTAATATTTTATATTTTATTCAGCGCGAAGTAAAAGCAAACCCTAATTTTATTGAAGAAAATCTAAATGACATTTGCGCATCTATTCAATATACCATCATAGGTATTTTAATGGCCAAATTAAAACTAGCGGTAAAGCAAACTGGCATTAAACACATTGCCATTGGTGGAGGTGTTTCTGCTAATTCTGGTATTAGAAAAGCTTTAAAAGATGCTGAACAAAAATTTGGTTGGTCGAGTTATATTCCAAAATTTGAATATACTACAGATAATGCCGCAATGATTGCTATTGTTGGTTATTTAAAATATTTAGAAAAGGATTTTTCAGATTTTAATGTTATGGCTACTGCCCGATTAAAAATATAAACGAAGAGTAATTCCAAATTTCTAGTATTTAATAGCGATGTTAACTTTAAATGATATGTGCTTATCTTAACCCTTTTATTGATTACACCTCAATTTTTTTTCTTTTAAAGGGTTTTAAATTTATTTAAAAATTTAATTTAATTATCAAAAAGTAATCACTTCTTTAAAATTGTTAAAACATCTGTTAACATCCTTACAACTATTCACCTCTATTGTATCTTAAAATTTAGTTGTTTTGCAGTATCCAAATCACTTTAAACAAAATTTAACATGAAACATTTATTTACGCTATTGCTTTTAATTCCTTTCTTAGGTTTTTCTCAAATAGCATTAGAGCAACAATTAGATTCTATTTCTACTTCAGATGAAGCTACAACGTTTTTAAAAGAAAACAAGCCCAAACAAGGTAAACTTTTCACATTCAATAAAGAAAAACATAAAACCAGATTAGCTAATGACTTATTTAACCTTTCTAAAGGTGGCAAAAAAGTAATTAGAACAGATTTTAAAAAAACCTACTACAAAGTCATTGATAAAGCTGAAATAGATTATTTAAAATTTAGCATTATTGTAATAGACGCCTCAAAAATGTCTACTGAAGAAGCCATAAAAAAGCGTAACAAGGTAATAGCTCAGTATAAAGAAGGTTACCGTTTTAAAGACTTAGCAAAACACCACTCTACTGATCATACTGCAAAAAAAGGAGGAGATACAGGTTGGATTAAAGCCGGAGAAATGCCAGCTGCTTTTGACGAAGTTGCTTTTGGTAAAAACCATGCTATTGACGAAATATTTTCAATAGACGATATTGAAAATCAAAAATATTATCTCGCTATTAAAACAGAAGACAGAACAGCTATTGAAGAGATTACAGTTTTAAAATTTTCTGAAGACATAGATTAATGCAATTATTCTACAATTCAAATATTTCGGAAACCGATACTAGTTTTAGTTTCGACAAAGACGAAAGCCGACACATTGCTAAAGTTTTACGTAAAACAATTGGCGATAAACTACACATTACCAATGGTAAAGGCTGGGTTTTTGTCGCTGAAATTATATTAGCTGAACAAAAAAAATGTGTCGTTTCTATACAGTCTAAAAGCTTACAACCTAAACGTAATTACAATTTACATTTAGCTGTTGCACCAACTAAAATGAACGATAGGTACGAATGGTTTTTGGAAAAAGCTACTGAAATTGGCGTTGAAACCATAACTCCTATTATCTGCGAACACAGTGAAAGAAAAGTGGTAAAGATTGAACGTTTTGAAAAAATCATTCAGTCTGCAATGAAACAATCCCTGCAATATTATTTACCAAAACTTAACAAGCCCATTGCTTATAAAGATTTTATAGATCAAAATTTTAAGGCTCAAATTTTTATTGCGCACTGCGAAGAAACAGATAAAAAATCTTTAAAATCACAATTAAAAACAGCAACAGATTGTACAATCCTCATAGGTCCTGAAGGCGACTTTAGCGTTAAAGAAATCGAAATGGCCTTGCAACGTAACTTTATTCCTGTAACTTTGGGTGAGACACGTTTGCGAACAGAAACAGCTGCAATTGCAGCTTGCCATTCTGTTGCATTTTTAAACGAATTTTAATGAAACTATTTATTTCCTTCATCTTTTCTCTTTTTTCAGTGTTCTTATTTGCACAAGACCTCGCTATTTTAAAATACAAAGGAGGAGGTGATTGGTATAGCAATCCAACAGCATTACCTAATTTAGTAAAATATTGCAACGACAACATAGATACCAACATTAACGAAAGTATTCAAACCGTTGAAGTTGGTAGTACAGATATTTTTCAATTTCCTTTACTACACATGACAGGTCATGGAAATGTATTCTTTAGTGATGATGATGCCGAAAACTTGAGGAATTATCTAATTTCTGGTGGGTTTCTTCATATTGATGATAATTACGGCATGGAGCCTTATATTACTAAAGAACTCAAAAAGGTATTTCCTAATAGTGATTTAGTTGAACTTCCTAAGGATCATAAAATATTTAGTTCAGCTTTTGAATTTTCTAACGGTTTACCTAAAATCCATGAGCACGACGGAAAAGCACCACAAGCTTTTGGGATTTTTCACGAAAGTAGATTAGTACTATTATTTACTTTTGAAAGTGATTTGGGTGATGGTTGGGAAGACCAAGAAGTACACAACGACCCAGAAGATGTACGAGAAAAAGCACTTAAAATGGGTGCCAACATTGTAAAGTACGCTTTTGAAAATTAATTTTGCCTTTCCTATTTTATGCAACTAAACCACTACAATTCTAACTTTCAAAAGCAAAAACATCCTATTACAGTAATTTGCGATAATGTAACCAACGCACCAAACATTGGAAGTTTATTTAGAATAGCAGATGCCTTTGGTATTGAAGAGCTTGTTTTTTGTGGTTCCGATATTCCATTGGGTAAACGAATGACAAAAACATCGCGTTCAACTGAAAAGTACGTAACACATAGCATAAACGAAGATATTGAAACACAAATCCAAGCTTTAAAAGCTAAAAACTATTATTTTATTGCTTTAGAAATCACAGAAAACAGTCAGGATTTATCAACTTTTAAATTACAAACCCATCAACCAATTGCGCTAATATTAGGAGATGAAAACTTTGGAGTTTCAGAACCACTATTAAAAAGCGTTGATGCTATTGTACACATTAATATGTTTGGCAATAACAGTAGTATGAATGTGGCACAAGCCACAAGTATTGCGCTTTACGAAATTACAAAACAACTAAATGCTTAAATTTGCCATGCTGAATTTATTTCAGCACCTTTGAGTAAATATGCAAGAGATGAATTCAAAAACAATAGCTAACGGTATTTTAAGAGCATTGGGTGTGATTCTAGCTATAATGTTAGTCTTATATTTTCTTTTTAAGATTCAATCCGTAATCGTTTATATTGCTGTTGCTGCAGTTATTTCTCTAATTGGACGACCAATCATACTATTTTTAAGAGAGCGATTAAAATTTAACAACACCGTTGCAGTTGTAGTGACCATGACCCTTCTTTTAAGTCTTTTAATTGGCTTAGTCGGACTTTTTATTCCACTAATTATCGAACAAGGTCACAATTTAGCCTTACTAAATATTGATCAATTACAATTAAATATTGAAAATCTATACGATCAAATTATTACTTATTTTCAATTCAACAATATAGATCTCGAACAATCTATTAAAGACTCTCATGTACTCTCTAAACTCGATTTTGCAATCATTCCTAATTTTCTAAATAGTTTTATTAGTGGTTTAGGTACTTTTAGCATTGGTTTATTCTCAGTACTATTTATTTCGTTCTTTTTCCTAAAAGACAGTAAGCTTTTTGAAGATGGTATTATGACCTTTGTGCCAAGCGGGAATGAAGAACGCTCTAAACGCTCCATCACCACAATAAAAGATTTATTATCACGCTATTTCGTTGGACTTATATTTCAAATATTAATTCTTTTTGTTATTTACACCATTGTATTATTAGTGTTTGGAATAGACAATGCCATTGTTATTGCTTTTCTGTGTGCGCTTCTTAATTTAGTGCCTTATATTGGACCTTTAGTTAGTGGTTTTTTAATGCTTTTGTTAAGCATGTCTAGTAACTTAGGCGAAAATTTTAGTGAGGTAATTTTGCCAAAAACCACGTATGTAATGATTGGGTTTATCTTCGCGCAATTGGTAGATAATTTCTTTAGCCAACCTTATATCTTTTCTAAAAGTGTAAAATCACACCCTTTGGAAATTTTCTTAATTATCATTATTTCCGGAATTTTATTTGGTGTTGTTGGAATGATTGTCGCCATACCAACATACACAGCCATAAAAGTTATCTTGAAAGAATTTTTATCGGATTATAATATAGTTCAAAAACTAACCAAAGGCTTATAGTTAATGTTTAACAAAAACCTACTAAATACTGAAATACAGAATTTTATAAACAACAACCTAAATTCTGATGTTTCAGAATTATTGCTAAAAGGTATACCGTTTAAAGCTGTAGATTCAAAATTAATTATTGAACAAATTGAAGCAAAAAAACGCTGCAAAAAGAAACTACCAACATGGTTTAGTACTAAAAATATATACTTTCCCAATAAGCTTAACATAGAACAAACCTCTTCAGAAATTACTGCTCAATATAAATCTAGTTTAGTTTCTGGTAAGCAGATTATGGATCTCACAGGTGGTTTTGGTGTAGATGCATTTTACTTTTCAAAACATGTAGAAAACGTAATACATTGTGAAATTAACCCAGAACTTTCAGCATTAGTTAAACAGAACTTAAAAGCACTAAATACTTCAAACATTACATGCTATAATGCAAATGGAATTGACGCTTTAAAAGAAGTTACCCAAACTATAGATTGGATTTATATTGACCCTTCGCGCCGTGATGATTTAAAGCAAAAAGTATTTTTATTAGCAGACTGCGAACCTAACATTAAAACACATCAAAACTTATTGCTACAATGCGCAACAAATGTGATGATTAAAACATCACCTTTATTGGATTTATCAGCAACGCTATCAGATTTACAGCATGTAAAAGAAATTCATATTGTAGCCGTTAACAATGAAGTTAAAGAATTATTATGGATTTTAGAGCAGGGTTTTGAAGGAGACGTTCTCGTAAAAACTGTTAACTTACAAAGAGGTAAAGCTCAATATTTTAAATTTAACTTTAAAGAAGAAGCTGAAGCTGAAGCAAATTACAGCAAGCCACTCACCTATTTGTACGAACCAAATTCTGCAGTTTTAAAATCTGGTAGTTTTAATTCTGTTGCTAATATTCTAAATGTTGAAAAACTACACAAGCATTCGCATTTATACACATCTGACTCACTTATAGAATTTCCTGGAAGAAGATTTAAAATTGAAAAAATAGTACCCTTTAATAAAAAAGCATTTTCCAAAGAAAAAATATTAAAAGCTAATATAACTACGAGAAACTTTCCGTTATCAGTACATGATATTCGTAAAAAATTCAAAGTTAAAGACGGCGGAACACTCTATTTATTTTTCACAACAAATGTAGATGATGACAAAATTATTTTGATTTGCTCAAAAGTTCATTAATCACAAAAACCTTTCTGAGCTACAATCATCTCATTACCCCAAAGCTTCATTAAGAAAGAAATATCAATAGGAAAAAAAGAAGAAGAACCATCTATATTATACTTTACAGGGCATTCAATTCTTTTATTATTTACAATTTCGCACTTATGCTTTTTATTATCTGAAATAAAAATGGCTTTGGAATCAATCTTATCATAGACTTTTTTTAAATCTATTATGGCATATTTTATAAATCCTTTAGCAGTATTCACCTTACTTTTAGCACAATCAATAATGCCATAGGTAAAATAATGTGCTTTCATTTTATAATATTCAGATTCTTGTCGTTCTTTAAATTTATTATCATCACGCCTATACCTAATGGTAAAATCTGAATAGTCTTTATATTGCGCTTCCCTAAATCGCTCTTGTACGCTCATAATTTCATTTCCCTTTCTAAACACATAATCAATACCATCCATCATATCTATATATTGAGCATAGTCCTTTCGCAATCTAACCTCTTGCCACCCTAAAGCCTTATATATTAAAGGTAATGCTAATTGCTGATGTACATAGTCGGAAAAAGCTCTATCTTTTTTGTAACTAGACATATTTTAAAGTTTAGAACTTAGTTTATACTTTATTTAAACATTTTTTGAAACTTATAAAGTTGAGTAAAATACTTTTATTTGTCTGATAAATATACACTTAAATATACAATCAAAAATATTCAAAAAAAAACTCAAAAAAATTGTTGCGTTCTTTAAAATGTTGCGTTACATTTGCATCCGCATTTAAAGGAATGTTCATATAAATATTGGAGAGGTGCCTGAGTGGCCGAAAGGAGCGGTTTGCTAAATCGTCGTAGGTGGAAACACTTACCCAGGGTTCGAATCCCTGTCTCTCCGCAAATTTACTACAGCTTATGCGACTGTAAGTAATATTTAAAAAGATAATCAAATTTTCGGGGTGTAGCGTAGCCCGGTTATCGCGCCACGTTTGGGACGTGGAGGCCGCAGGTTCGAATCCTGCCACCCCGACTTTTATTGAAATTTTAGAGTTTTACTCTAATTGGTCGCATAGCTCAGCTGGATAGAGCACCTGCCTTCTAAGCAGGCGGTCCTAGGTTCGAATCCTAGTGCGATCACAAAAAGCCTTACTTAAAAAAGTAAGGCTTTTTTGTTCAAAAACATAATAGGATTACTAATATATAATACCCCACCGTTAAACCTAGAATTTACAGGTTTCATTAGAAAAGGTAATGAAACATTAAAAGAATTAAAGAATACTGTTTTTCATAATCTTAAATTCAACGTAAAATTTACATGTTAACGAGACTATCGTTTGTAATTACTTTTTCCATTTCTAATTATATAAGCCCATATTATAATTAAAGATGCAACATACTGTTTTAAAGCCTTGTATAGAGTGTTTTACATGAAATGAGTATGTTTTTGAGCGAATTAAGCAAAGTATATATAGTGTATACACTTAATTTTGTAAAAATGTTTTTTAATCTACTTAATAAATCTACTAACATCATGAATAAACAATTACAATTCTTTATACTTTTAGCTCTTATCGGCTTAAGTAACTTTCAATTAAATGCCCAGACCAATGGCACTTATACAAATAATAATGGCACTGGAGATGGCTTATGGTCTACTCCAACTAACTGGACAGGCGGAATAATAGCGGATGCAACTGGTATTGCAACTTTAGAAGCAGATGTAGACGTAGATAGTGATCAAAGCGTTGGAGCTATAATAATAACAGATGCCATAACAATTAGTAGTGTTTCAAATTCGACATTAACTTTAACTACAGGTAATGGAAATTATATTATAGAAAATAATGCTGTTACTGGTACTGTTACTTTTGATTGTAATATAGCTTTGAGTATTGGCAAAAGATTTAAAAATGTATCAGGAGCTAATACTATTTTTACAAATAGCAATACGATTAGCTTAAGTGCTTTTGACCTTGCAATAGAAAATGAATCGTCTAATCCTTTTGAATTTCATGGAGAAATTACAGGATCAGGTCTTTTTAATATTATAAATGCAGCTGGTGCAGATGGAGGAGTAACTTTTGAAGCTGCTTCAGATTTATCCACTTTTACAGGAGGGTTTAAAACGAGAAACAATCCAATTATTTTTAATAGTACCAATGTAATTACTGACTCTAATACTATAGAATTAGAAGGAAGTAGTACTCTTACTTTTAACGTTGCAGATACGTTTGAAGGAAACATTTATAAAGATTCTCAAGTAAATAATACATCTGTAGTCACATTTAATCAAAACCAAAGTAATTTAGGTTACTTAAGAGTACTTACTAGACCCTTAAGTTTGGTCTTTGCTCCAGAAGTTACGCTTGTGCAATTTTCTTCATATACAACTTCGGCTACAGAAGGAATTGTCGATTTACAAAATTTTGCATCAGGTGTTCTTAGAATAGGAGCTACAGCTATGTCTCAAACAATATTAGACTCGTGGCTTCTTGATGGTGTTGAACCTACAGATGGTACTATTGTACAAGATGTATCTGGGTATCTCAGAGTACCGACAATTACTTCAACAGTAGGGAATCAGATTCATTGGGAAGATGGTTCTTCTTGGATAGGAGGAATTGTTCCTACAGCTACAGATAATGTAATAATACAAGGTAATATACAAATAAATACAGACGTTACCGTAAACGATTTTACAATTATAGAAGTTGGTGCTATAGAAAGAGTAAAAGTTGAGGCAGGGCACTCACTTACTATAAATGGTAATGCCATTACAAAAAATAACCTTTTTGCATATTCAACGTCATCGACTTTTGGAAGTTTAATTTTTAATGGAACCGTAAATGGAGACATTAGATATTATAGATATGTAAATGGAAATCCTAATGGTAATGACTTAATAGCATCTCCTGTTGATCAAAATTTTTCAACTCTTGCTAATAACAATGATGCTGAACTTGTATCAAACCCTAGTAATCCCGATCAAAAATTATTTGGCCCTTTTGATAATACAAATGGTGAATTTCTAAATTGGGATAAGACTGGTAGCGATGTAATAGTACCTGGTGAAGGTTATAGAACAGGAACTGTTAGTGGAAGCACTATGTATTTTAAAGGAACAGTACCAAACTCTCCTGTAGCAAATGTGTCAGTAACTATTTCAAACGGAGGAGACACTACATATGGTTTATGGAACTTAATTGGAAATCCCTTCCCTTCTTATTTAGATTTTGGTGAATTTTGGACTGAAAACTCAAGTGCATTAAATGGCGGCGGCGGAGCTTATCAGGCGATTTATGGATATGATGCTAATGATACTGACGGTAGTAATTATACGATTTGGAATAATATAAACTCTTCAGATAAAATTACACCAAGTCAAGGATTCTTTGTTAGAACAATTTCTGGAGGCACAGTAACATTTACACCTGCTATGCGAACTCTTGGTACTTCTGATGATTTTATAGTTGGAAGATCGTCAACACCTAACTTTTTGTTATCAGAATTATTTTTATCTAATGCATCTTCGACGCAAACTACAAAAATATACTTTGCAGAGCATCAAACAAGAGGTTTAGATCCAGGTTATGATGCTGCTGCTTTCACAGGTTCTACTAATGGTATTTATACTCATCTTGTAGAGCATAATGAAGGATTAGAATTTGCGATTCAGGCTTTACCTTATAACGATTTTAATGATGTAGTCGTACCACTTGGTGTTAAAGGAGATACTGGCACACAATTAACCATTGGTTTAAATGTAGAAACGGCTTCTATACCATCACATATTAATGTGTATCTTGAAGATAACATTACTAATACATGGACCTTATTAAATACTGGAGATTATGTATTTACACCATCTGACAATTTAAACGGAACAGGACGATTCTATATACATTACTCTTCATCTGCATTATCTATAAAAGATAACTTGTTAAATGGTTTAAACATCTATTCTGAGCAAGCAACGAAAACTGTAGTGATTAAAGGCCAATTAAACACAAATACAACAGCTGCAGTATACGATATACACGGCAGAGTGGTATTACAACAAGCCTTAGATACTTCTAATACAACAAACATTGTTGAAGTGAATGCGCTAAGAACTGGTGTCTATATTGTTGAATTAAAAAGTGAAACACAAAATAGAACCCAAAAAATTATTATTAATTAAAAATATAAAATCAACACCTTAACGTGTTGAATATAGATATCCTTTTGAATTGATTAATAGCCCAAAAAACCGCAATATTTGAAAAAATGTTACGGTTTTTTTTCATATAGAATATCTCTTAGCACTGTCTTATGATTAAATTTCTAATGTAAACATGAAATATCAAGGATCATAACTAGTTAAATTAATAAGAATTATTTGTAATGTTATGACTCCAAATTAGTTTATTTACAAGTGGAATACTAAATCTTTTAAAGAACGGCTACTAATTTGCACACTATTTAAATTAAGAAATAAATACTAAAAAATAAAACAACATGTATCAACAACGCTTAACAAAACAATTCGCTTATTTGGCTTTTGCTTTAGTACTGCTCTCATCAGTTTCTAGCTGTAAAAATGAAGACCAGAAAAAATCCTCGGAACCTAAAACTGAAGCTAAAGCGGAACCAACTTCAAAAATTGAAACACCTGAAGGTATGGTTTGGGTAGAGAAGAAAACGTTTATACAAGGGGCCAAAGACACCGATAATTATGCCATGCCAAGAGAAAAGCCTGCACATTGGGTTACTGTTGATGGTTTTTTTATGGATATCACTGAGGTTACCAACAAGCAGTTTAAAGCCTTTGTAGAAGCTACAAACTATATAACTATAGCAGAACGCGAGATTGATTGGGAAGAAATGAAAAAAGAATTGCCTCCAAACACACCAAAACCTCATGATTCTATTCTACAACCCGGAAGTTTAATTTTCAATAAAGATGTTAATGCTGTTGTAAACATGGAAAACTATGGCCAATGGTGGACATGGAAAACAGGAGCGAATTGGAGACATCCTGATGGTCCAGAATCGACTATAGAAGGTAAAGATGATTATCCTGTAGTACACGTGGCCTACCAAGATGCTTTAGCGTATTGTGAGTGGGCCAATAGACGTTTACCAACCGAAGCCGAATGGGAATCTGCTGCTCAAGGTAAAAATACGAACACTATTTTTACTTGGGGTAATGATGCCGCTAAATTAGATGCTAATGCTAATACTTGGCAAGGTGTGTTTCCTACAAAAAATGAGTCTCAAGATGGTTTTGAATTTATCTCTCCAGTAAAATCGTATCCTCCAAATAGTATTGGTTTATACGATATGGCTGGAAATGTATGGGAAATAACTAGCGATTTCTTTAGTGTAAAATATTACAGTGAATTAGACACGTCTCAGCCAATTGTAAACCCTAAAGGAGCAGCAACTCATTTTAATCCTAATAATCCGTATCAAGTAGAACACGTGATGAAAGGTGGGTCTTTTTTGTGCCATGCTTCATACTGTGCTAGTTTTAGAATTTCAGCTAAAATGGGTGTTTCTGTAGATTCTGGATCCGATCATATGGGCTTCAGAACCGTTGCAACACCAGAGATGTTGAAGTCTGAAGATTAAAACGACTATTTCACATATAACACTAAAAAAAAAAGGGAACGTTAGCTTTCCCTTTTTTTATTATATAACACGTTTATGTCGTAAAGCGCAATCTACTGAAAGATTAGTCTATCATAGAAAAGTCTTTAGAAACTCTAGTAACTCTCATATAAAAAGCACCCCAATCTTCTCCTTCTTCAGTTGTAAACCATGCGCTCATATCGGTTTCTCCTTTGGTGAAATTGCCTTTAAAACTTATGACTTTAGCGTCTTTATCTACCGCTTTTGTTTGCTCCCAAGCACCAATTTTTACTCCACCAGATTTGAAATTCATGGTTCTACCTTCTGCAATAGCCTCGGTAGAAATAGTACCTTCCTTACCTTCAACAGCAGCATTAATGGCTAAATCAGCTTCAAAAGGCCATCTACTCAATTCAATAGTATAGGTTCCAGATTGCTCAAAGGCTACAGTAAACTCACCTCCCATAGGGTTCTTTTGCGCTTCTCTAATAAAATTCTGATTCCACGGAATTTTAGAATCGTGCACATGCGTATCATGACAAGTTAATTCAATAGGATTTTGCTGATCTGACCCTAAAACAATAATTGGAAACTGATTAAATTCTGTTGAAACTGAGCTCCACCATTCGTTGTAATACCCACGCATTTGCTCCACCTTTTCTGGGAACTGTGCGGCTAAATCATTCTCTTGACCTGGATCTTTAGACACATCATATAATTCCTTTCCATTCACCAATCGCATTTTATCAGACATCACGGCACTTTTTCGCCATTTAATAGGACTCTGCACACGTTGTGAATCTGTAATAAGATAATCTCTACCAATACTATCTTTTTCTCCTAAAATAAGTGATGAAATATCAGAACCATCGATTTCTTTTTGGCGTTCTGGCAATTCTAAATCACACAACGTGGCTAAGGTTGGTAAAATATCTAAATGCGCCGTAAGCGCCTTAACATCTCTTCCGCCTTCAATATTTTTCTCTGGATACTTAATAAAGAATGGTACGCGGTGTCCACCTTCATATTCACTATTTTTTGTGCCTTTCATTCCTGCATTATAACCGTAAAGTTGCCCTTTAACTTTCTTATATCCTGAAGCGGTTCCGTTATCGGTCATAAAAATAACAATGGTATTATCTGCTATGTTTAAGTCTTCTAATTTCTTCTGAAGTTTTGCAAAATTATCATCCACGTTGGTAATCATTCCGTAGAAGATTTTTTGAAACTCTGGAATATCTAAATCTTTGTATTGGTTATAATAGTCTTCAGGAACATTATAAGGTAAGTGTGGTGCATTTGTAGAGATGTAGGTAAAAAACGGTTTGTCTTTATGCGTTTCAATATAATCTATAGCCTCATCAAACCACACATCGGTACAATAACCTTCGTATTTTGTAGGCACGCCATTTTTAAAATAGGTATCATCAAAATAATCATTATCCCAATAATCTGGTGTTTGGCCAACGCCTCCTCCACCATGCGTTATGGTGTATTCAAAGCCTTTATCTTGAGGTCTAGAAGGATAAGTATCCCCTAAATGCCATTTTCCAAACATGGCAGTTTCATAGCCATTTTCTTGAAATACCTCAGCCATAGTCACCTCATCTTGTCTTAGAATAGACACGCCACCGATGGTATGCCAAACGCCAACTCTGTTAGCATATCTTCCGGTCATTAAACCTGATCTTGAAGGCGCACAGGTAGGCCCCACATGAAAATCAGTTAACCGCACCGAATCATCATGAAACTCATCTAATGCTGGTGTTTTTACCAAGGTATTACCATGAGCACCAAGATCTCCGTAACCTTGATCGTCTGTAATAATTACAATGACGTTAGGCTGTTTTGATTTTTTCTTAGTCACTGTTTTTGTTGATTGAGAAGTACATGAAAATGCAAATCCCATAAGCGCCATTAATACTATTATTTTTTTGTTCATTTCAATACTATTTTTTGAAAGTCTATGATGTTACTAAATTATTTTTAAGCGTTGTTTAGTTATTCTGGAAGTTCTTTTTTCCATTCGTACCAAAGCTGTTTAAGCTCATTAATACGTTGTTGATTAGCTATAGCGACATTATTGTTCTCCTTTGGATCTTCTGAAATGTTATAGAGTTCTTCTCTTTTTATTTTATCATTAAACAATAGTTTCCAATCGTCTTTTCTAACAGCGCCTTGTGCCCAATGATTAGTATTTTCTTTAGGAAAACGCCATTCCCAAAATAAGGGTTTTGTTCTTTTAAAACTATTGTTTTCTAAAATTGAACTGATATTTTCTCCATCAATTGGATAATCGTTTGGTAATTCGGTTTGCGCTAAACTGGCAAAGGTTGGTAATAAATCTACAGTGGAAAGCACACTGGTAGAATCTACCTTATTTTCTTCAACATGATTTTTCCATTTTACAATAAAAGGCACTACCACACCCCCTTGAAAGATATCTACTTTTCGTCCTTTTAAACCTGCTGTAGATCCCGCTTCTTTAGAAGGTCCCCATCCTGCAGGACCATTATCGCTTGAAAAGATAATTAGTGTGTTCTCATCCAATCCTAGCTCTGAAATAGAGTCTAATAAGCGTCCGATATGATAATCGGCATCTTTTAAAACCGCATAATAGGTTTCTTTGCTTGGCGACAAGCCTTTAAAAGCTTCACGCTGTGCGTCGGAAGGCCATAATGGTGTATGCGGATCTTTTAACCAAAGGTTGACAAACATGGGTTGCTTCCCTTTATTCTCCTTTATAAAATCTATGGTTTCGTCTACAGCTATTCTGCTTGAACTTTGTACCCAAAGGGTATCTTTATCCATAAATCGTGTGGTTGGCCATTTTTGATCGCCTTTCCAAGTGGGTCCGTTGCCGTTCCAAACTCTTGTTTCATCATAACCATAGCCTTTAGGTTCTGGTGCCGAAGGATCACCATGAGGTTTCCCACCACCACCTAAATGCCATTTCCCAAAATGTACTGTTTTATAACCTGCTTTTTGTAAGGTTCGCGGTAGATAAACCGGAAGGGAATCGTTTAAATAATTAGGCATATGACGTTTAGCATTGACTTCGTTTCCTGCAAAGTGAGCATGAACACGGTGTCTTGCCGGAAAATGACCTGTTAAAACCGAAGCTCGACTTGGGGAACACACTCCACTTGTCACATGAAACTGTGTGTATCGCGTCCCTTCAGCAGCCATTTTATCTAGATTGGGCGTTGCGACTTCTGTATTTCCGTACACGCCTAAATCACCATAACCCCAATCATCTGCAAAAATAAAAATGATGTTTGGTCTTGTTTCTTCTGTTCCATCTGTATTGGCATTATCAGCTACCGTTGTCGTCTTCGTTTCATTACAAGAACTCAGAATGATGGTAACCCATAAAAGTGTGATATGTTTTAAATAACGCATACTCATTTCGGTATTAATTTTCAAACGTTTCTTTTTCCTGTTCGTTACCTAATGCTGCAGCCAACTCCTTAACTTTTTCAGGAAATTGACTTGCTAAATTCGTGTTTTGCCCAATATCGTCTTTAAGATTGAAGAGCTGCACGGTATCCTTTGCGGTTTTAAGACGTTGTCCTTCTTCAAACCATTTTGGTATTCTGGTGTGGTAACCATCTTTATTATTAATGTATAACCAATCTCCTTTTCTAATCGCATATTTAGACGTCCAAGTATTATGAACAATAGTTTCTCTTACGGGTGCATCGGTATTGGTTAGCCATACATTAGAAAAATTGAAACTATCATGCTGAAACCCTTTTGGTAAATCGCTATTTGTAATAGACGCTAACGTATTTAGAAGGTCTATTTGACTGAACAATTGATTGCTCTTTGTTCCTTGTTTAATATGGTTGGGCCATTTTACGATAAAAGGCACATGATGTCCGCCTTCATAAACATCTCTTTTTACCCCTCTAAACGGATGCGAACTATCATGGTCGTAATTTTTTATGCGGTCGTAAGCATAGCGCTCCGATCCATTATCTGATGTAAAAATAACGATGGTATTGTCATCGGCATTAATAGCTTTTAAAGCGTCTAAAATTTGTCCGACAGCATCATCTGTCTGATACACAAAATCACCATAGGGACCTGCTTTACTTTTCCCTCTAAACGCTTCATTCGGAATTATTGGTGCATGCGGTGACGGAAACGCCATATATAAGAAAAATGGTTCTTCGGCTTTTTCTTGATTTTTTATAAAAGTCACAGCCTTGTGCGTCACCGTTGGTAAAATCTTATAAAAATCCCAATCTTTTACTGCTGGTCCTGGTCGTAATTCCCAATTGCCTTCTAATGCAAAATCTTCTTTAGGATGTTGTAACGTTAGTGTTGGTGCTTCTGTAACCTTATCATTTTCAATCCAAGTATATGGAGGGAAATTAATAGTACCATCACCAAAATAAGAATCGAAACCTATAGACAACGGCCCATTAGGAATGGATTTATCCCAATCATAAGCCTGTGCTGGCCAAATTTCGATTTCCTTTTTTCCGTGCTTCGCTTTTACTTTTTGAGTAAAATCTTTTTTTCTAATCGCTTCCCAGTTCCATCCTAAATGCCATTTACCAATAGCTGCTGTATGGTAACCGTTAGTGTTAAGAATACGAGGTAAGGTTACCTGATTTTCTTTAAACACTGATTCGCCCATGGCATGTACAATATCGTTGAAGTCTCTCCAATGGTAGCGGCCCGATAACAAAGCATACCGACTTGGTGTACACACTCCTGAAGAACTATGCGCCTCTGTCATTAAAAGCCCTTCTTTAGCTAATTGATCTAAATTGGGTGTTGGGATTTTAGATTGCGGATTTTGAATTGCTAAATCACCAAAACCCATATCATCAGCATAAAATATGATGATGTTGGGTTTATTAACTTTTGGTGTTGGTTTTGTTTGTTCTTGACAAGCTGTTAAGCACACCAACAGTATCATATAAAAGTAGGCGCTTATTTTCATGATTTTAACTTTCTTTTTTCCAGTCAATGGTGGCTTTCTTATTTTCTAAATCGACCCAAATGCTGGCATGTTCATAATTTCGGGTTAAAATCCAACCGTTAACCTGCATGTCATCTATAGGTTTGCCTAAGGGTTTATCAAATTCAGGATACCATAGAAGTGATCCCATACTTAAGCGATACCCCCAATTGTAACTAATATACGAATGTTTTTGTGCTCCAGCTAAAAAAGAGGCTAAAGCAAAAGTTAGATGCTTTTTAGCAATTTCTTCTTTTTCTTTTTCAGATTTAGCCATAAATTTTTTGTTTAACCATGCATTTTCAGGCCATGTCTTAAACACGACTATTTTACCACTTTTACCTGCTTTTTCCATTTCCTGAATATCCTTCAGCATACTTTCTTTGGTTTTGCTGTTAAAATACCCGAAATGTTCAATCATAATGGCATCGGTAAAATCTGGAAAATCATTTTCACTATTTCTAACAGGCGTAGAACGAATCCCGTTATAAACGATTAATTTTTCATCTCCAATTTTAGCTCTCGTTTCTTTAATGAGGTCTTTTAAGCCTTGTTGAATGGCATCAAATTTTTCAGTTCCCCATAATTGTTTATTTCCAGGATTGGTCACTTGAACTAAACCATCAAAGAACACACCATCAATATTTTCATTATTCAAATTGTCTTTAACAACATCAGACCACCAATTTCTAACCTTTGGATTAGACAAATCATAACGTTTAATTCGTTCATTTTTTAAGTCTAATTCGCCTGTTTTTGTTTTAAGCCACCAATCAGATTTTGTCTGGTAATCTTCATGTGCTTTATACATGTTATAATCTAAAAACGCATTCCAATAGAATACCACTTTCATATTTGGATTTAAATCTTTTAAAACCTTAGCATCCACTGCAATGGCATCTTCAGAATACTTGTATTTAGGAAACCCATGGGCTTTTTCTAAGACCACAAAATTAGAATGCTCTGCAATAAACTGTGCTTCAGATGGCGTTAACAAATCGCCTTTCTTTCCAAAGTGAAATGCTACAGGAACTTTGTCCCAACTAAATTTTGGATAATGCTTATCGTCTTGAGAAAAGGCTGTTTGAACTAAAAACAAACCTATTAAAAACAGACTTTTATGTATAGAAGCTAACTTCATGATGATTAACTATTTTATAGGTAAGATTTTGATAGATTTTAGACTCGATGTTTGTGCATCACCTTCAACTAATGACGTCTTTATGATATGATTACCAGCAGTTTTAAATTCTAAAATTCCCATTCTGCGGTACGCGTATTTACCGGTTGCAGCTTGTTGATTTTGAACTTTAATACCTTCATCTGTTGTGGTTTTCCATACTAAGCGTCCTTCTCCTTTATATTCTAAATCTAAATAGTAATAACCCGGTTCTTGAACGTTTACTTCCCAGCAAACCATACCGTTTTCTTCCCAATTGCTCACTTGGTTGGCATGTTTCCATTCGCCAAATTTCTCCATCCAACGTACGTTTTTTTGTTCTGCACCTTCAACTTCACCAAATTCCGTTAATAATCTTGTAGGTACATTTGGATAGATACCTAAGTGTGATTCTACTACAGCTTCGGCATCTTCAAGTTCTACTTCAATTACAGAAATCAATTCTTCAGGTGCTTTATATGGCACGTCGATAACTAACCAATCGTTCTCTTTAGAAAATTCAAGAGAACTCTTTTTGTCGCCATCTAAAACGGATATTTTTTTCACTTTAGACTTTAATCCAGGTAAGTATAATTTACCATTAGTTGGCCATTCACTTACAGATAAATAAAGCGATTTACCATTAGTCGTAACATCACCCCAAGGCAATGCATAACCCCAAGGTGAACTACCTGCTGCGTAAACTACTTGTGGGTATTTTTGAATCCAACGACCAGACTCTTGTAAAAATTCTATACCAATACTAGGAATAGCGCCGTTACTATCTGGACCTACATTAAATAAATACGTACCACCTCTAGCTACAGTTTCAATAACACGACCTAAAATCTTTTTAGGACTTTTAAAGTTATTATCATACCATGCATAAGACCAAGAATCGTTGTTGGTATCACAAGTTTCCCAAAGCCCTTCTACATTTCGGGTTGGCACTTCCATATCTCCAATACTAGCATAGTCCCCCATACCATAACCAACTCTACTACACATCATAGCATTTGGTTGTAATTCTCTAACCATATCCGCTAATTCTACCACATATTCTTCTGGCATATCACCTGGAGTATCAAACCAAACAAAATCGATATCTCCATAATTAGTACATATTTCTTTAACCTGAGGTTTACACTTATTGTAGAAATAATCTTTAAAATCTACTTTATTTCCGTCTTCATCAACTTCTGGACCTCTAGTGCCTCCTGGTGCCGTCCAATCTTGATTATGCGAATAATAAAATCCAAATCCAAGTCCTAGTTCTTTACAGGCAGCAGATAACTCGTGCATGGGATCTCTACCAAAAGGAGTGGCATCAACAATATTGAAATCACTAGCTTCAGAATCGAACATAGCAAAACCTTCATGATGTTTACTGGTAATGATGATGTACTTCATGCCTGCGTCTTTTGCCAATTGTGCAATTTGCTTAGCATCGAATTCTGTTGGATTAAACGTTTTTGCCGTTTCCATATATTTTTCTGGTGCAATATTGGCCACACGCTTGCTCATTAACCATTCGCCAATGCCATAATACGTTTTATCTTCCCATACACCACCTAGATTTGAAAACAATCCCCAATGAATAAACATACCGTAGTTGCCTTCATCAAATAACTTCGCTTTTCCACTTTTTAAAGCATCACCAGTAACGGTAGTTTCACCCCACATTTCTTCCATTCCTTTTTTGTTTTTATCTTGAGAATGGCTATTCATAACGCTAATAAGCATTATTAAAACGGAAAACATTAAACATCTATTCTTAAACATATGCGTACTATTATTAATTTTATTTATTTTTTGATTTGTAGATAGAAATCATCTACTTTTTTTCTTTACTGTATATAACATTCTTGAGTCATCACTAATTTTCATCAATTAGCGATGCTCCCAAAAACATATTTATTTTAGATTATAATCTGTATCTCAATCCTACTTTCCAAGTTGGAGTTCTACCGTAATAAGAAGTTAAATTTTGAGTATCATCTCCAATATAACGACGTGTATCTTCTCCTGTAAGATTACTTACACCTGCACTTGCTTGTAACTTTTTTGTAATCTTATATTTTAAATTGATTCCTAAGAGCGTCGTTCCTTCTGTATAATGTGCCTCATCTGCACGTGTAGAGCCTATACCTCCCAAATTACTTAAGTAGTTACTTCTGTAGGCTGCAGTGAATCTAAAAGAGAACCCGTACTTTTCATAGTACATCACTGTATTGAAGTTGTGTTTAGATGTTCCTGGAAAACCATTAGTGGCATCTCCAACAGCGCCATCAAAATTACTTTCAACAAAAGAATAGTTAGCGCGTAAACCAAATCCACTAGCAAAACCAGGTAAAAATGTAAAATGATGATTAAATCCTATTTCAAAACCATAAAGTTGTGCATTTGTAATGTTTATAGGAGTAGAAATATCGAACAATAAATCTTCTTGACCTGCAGGTAATGTGACACCCAATGCTTCTACACCTGGATATGCTTGATCATTTAATGTTTGCCTTCCTATATAATTTCTAATGTCTTTATAAAAGATACTACCGATAATTGCACCACCATTTTTGCTATACAACTCAAATGTTGTATCATACATCCATGCGCTGTAAGGTTCTAACTTTGGATTACCAGATGTAATAGTTCCTCTATATAAACTTGTTCCTAAGTTTGGCTCATAGTCTGGTGAACTCGGGTTGAATATTTCAGAAGTAGGATCTAAATATACCACCTCATTACTCGGCATCATATCTCTATATTTTGGCCGAGATACTCCTTTAGCAACGCTAAATCTCCAGTTAAAATTTCTTTTTATTTTGAAATTGGCATTAAAGCTAGGTAACACATCCCATCTAGAATTGTCTACTTCATGATATATAGCGTCACTTACTACACCACTAGTCTCTGCTATAGGATCAACTATTTCTACTCCGGTAAATGCTCTTAATTCATTTGTGGTATTAATGGCTCTTACTCCAAAGTTTAAAACCACTGGTATATCAAATATTCTTGTTCTTGCATCAACTTGTGCATAGGTAGAAAAGGTTTTTTCTATCGCTCCATAAGATTTTGCAGGATTAAATTGTAAATCACCTTCCTCAGAAACCAATTCATTTAAAGGGGTATTAAAATCGAAAATACTTCCCCCATTTAAACTATTAAATCCTGGTGTTAAATCTAACACGGCATTTCCGGGAATATTAATCCATTGATCTAAACCTGTTCCACCGCCTAAAAAATCACCTGGAATATAATAATTGTCATAAGAAATAAGATCTACGAACTGCTGTAATTGCTCATCTGTATAGTCACCATATATATCGTCAGCATTTGCTTGCGCTTCTCTAGCTTCAAAATCTGTCATTGCAGATCTTGCACCCAATGAGAATTTCACCTTTTTATTCAGCTCATATTCTACATCAAATCTTGAAGCATAATTGTAGCCCTTAGTTCTAATATGTCTTTTTGCTGCAGATCTAAGACCAAATGCTGTAGGATCTAAAATTTCAGTTGGAAGTCCAAACTGAGGAAGTTCACCTCTCAAATCTAAACTAATAGCACTATTGTCATAATCTCTTCCATCCAATCTTGCTGTTATTTGCGTTAAATCTTGGAAAAAATCTAAATCTGAATACGATAAATCAAAACTAAAAGTCAACTTATCTGATTCCTTATATAAGGTATTCAACCCTATGATATTATTGGTGGTATTATTTGTATAAAATTGGTTTTTGTTTTGAATATTTACTCGTGATAAGTCTGCACCAGCTGCATTGATGTACGCTAAATTATTTCCATTAAAAACAAGGCTTTCTGGTGTAAAAAAGTTATTAACGCCTAGTAAACCATTATCACCACCTGTAGACATTGATATTTGAAATTGTTGTCTGTCTGAAAAAGCTTCTAATTTAGTTAAGGTATAATCTAGCAAAAACTCTAATTTATCTGTTGGCTTGTATTGAATTGCCGCTGATAATGCCAATTGTTTTCTGTTATCTTTTCTTACGGCATTATTAATAGTTGCTGGTACTAAGATACCTTCATAAACATTCTCTCCATCTTCAAAAGCACCATTGCTATTAGTATCTTCATAAAAATCTACATTTCTATAACCTCGCATTCCCGACTCATCTCGGTATCTATTATCATCCGTGTGAACTACTGAAACAGCAGCTCCTAATTTATCATTTATTTTACCCCCAAACACACCTGACAATCTGGTATCAAAAGCTATATCTTCGAACTCTGAATCACTATCTCCTCTTAGATTAACACTAGCAAAATAATTCTTCCCTCTTTTATACCTGGTGTCTAAAGGTCTTAAGGTTTGAAAATCTACTGTACCACCAATATCCGTAGCAATTTCTTTAGCCTGCGTTGTTTTATGGATTCTAGCTCCATTAATAATTTCTGTAGGAATAACATTTAAGTTAAATTTTCTAAAATCCGATTTCCCTTCATTTCCAGCAGAAATTGGCGCTCGACCATTCATCGTAATTTTCACAAACTGAGGCCCTATACCTCTAATAGATACTCTATCTCCAGAAACACCATCATCATTTCGTTCAATCTGCACACCTGCAACTCTTTGTAAAGCATCAGTTACGTTACCATCTGAAAAACTTCCGATATCTTCTGGAGTAATGGCTTCTATAACTGTAGTGGCTTCTCGCTTCTCTCTAACAGCATTTAATTGAGAACTTCTAATTCCTACTGTAAGAACAACCTCATCTAAAGCTTGAGAATCCGTTTCCATCTTAACATTGATTACCGTCTTGCCAGCCGTAGAATACTCTACAGTTTTAAACCCTATATAATGAAACACCAATATAGCATCAGGATTTTTTAATTCTATCGTGTAGTCTCCATCAATAGTAGACATTGTACCATTTTTGGTACCTTTCTCTATAATACTAGCACCTGGCAATGGCATATTATCGGCATCTGTAATTTTACCTGTTATGACTTGCTCTTGTGCAAAACTAAAAAAGCATTGCAGCAGCATTAAGAACAGTAAATTTTTAGAATTATTTTTTTTCATGACGTGATGAGTTAGTTCGTATGACTACAAATATGTATCAAATAAGATAAATCAACTTGCTCAGTTCGTTTTTAAATTTTCTCAAATCAACCAAACCCTTTAAGGACTAAGCGTTCTATATGTATTTGAATTTTTACAGCAACAAAATGACAGATTAGAGAAGCGTTTATAAATAAGTAAATAGTTACTTTGTTTATCTGATAAATAAAAACCCATGTCTCTTAAAAAAAACTCAAGTATTCTTTTTTTTCTACTAAGCACTTGTTTTTCTTTTGCCCAAACAAAACAGGCTCAAAAACCCATTGAGGCCAATTGGGAATCTATGGCAGCCAACTATCACGTACCAGAATGGTTTCAAGATGGTAAAATTGGCGTATGGATGCATTGGGGAATTCCGTCATCAATCGATGAAAATAGACCCGAAGATGGTTCTCACTACGGAAGACGCATGTATGGTGATGAAGATTATGATGCCAGAAATGAACCGGACAGATTGCGAACCGTAAAATTATCGGAATGGCATGAAAAACGTTACGGAAATCCTTCGGAGTTTGGTTACGAAAAATTTATCAAAAATTTTAAAGCTGAAAATTTTGACGCTAATGCCATCGTCAAATTCGTTAAAGATTGTGGCGCACGCTTTATCATGCCAGTCGCTACACATCACGATAATTTTGATATGTATGACTCCTTCTTTCCTTGGAATGCCGTAAACATGGGACCAAAAAGAGATATTCTTAGAGAATGGAAAGATGCGGCTTATAAGCATGATTTAAAATTCGGCGTATCCACACATTTATATTGGTCACCACGCTTTTTTAGAACCGCGAGAAAATTTCAAAAAGAAGGCACAGCAGCTTGGGACTTTTTCAATATGGATTATGACACCTATAAGTTTGCTAGCCAAGATAGCTGGAACCAACATTGGTACAAACGCTCTTGGGACTTAATTGAAAAGTATGATCCGGATATGTTTAACAACGATTCGCCTTACCCTAAAATAGGTTCAGGAAAAGGCTTAGGGGTGAAACTATTCTCAGCGTATTTAAATCGAGATTTAAAAGAAAACAACGGCAAACAAACCACTGTATTATCCTTTAAAAACACGAAAGAAAACAAAGCAGCATTCACCTATAATTTAGAACGTGGCATGTTTGGCGAGCTTCAAGAACACCCTTGGATTTGGGCTACCGATTTATCAGGAAGTTGGTTTTACCGCAAGAACTCGTTTACCCGTATGTCCTTGCCTGTTTTAATTGGCAATGCTATTGATGCGATTAGTAAAAATGGTGCTGTTATGATTAATATTGCTTTAAAAGGCGATGGGACTATTCCTGAAAACCAAAAACAAATGCTTAGCGCTTTTGGCGCTTTTGTGAAGCTTAACCAAGATGGCATTTATAATACCAGACCTTGGAAAACTTTTGGTGAAGGTCCTTTAGAGATTGTAACCAAACGCGCTGGAGAGAATCTAAAGCCTTTCTCTGAAAAAGATATTCGTTTTACTACTAAAGATGATAATATTTATGCCTTTGTCTTAGCGCCACCAACCGAAGACATATCAATTGAAACCCTGAAAAAAGGCGGCCTTTTAGAAAAAAACATTAAAAAGATACAGTTATTAGGAAGCAGTGAAACTATTAGCTGGAAACGAAGTAAAGCAGGCTTATTAATTACACATAACTTTACAACGCTACCAAACCAATCAGCAATATGCTTTAAAATAATCACGGAATAGTTAAAATTTAGAAAAAGATTAATGCATTACAAATCGTCCATTTTATTGCTTTTACTAGCCGTTTTTTTTACGGCCTGTGCTACACATAAACAAGAAACGGTTGTGGTAAAACAGAAATTACCCAACTTTTCTTGGGATACAATGCCCTTGTATATGCATTTGCGTAAATCTACAGCCTTCAACAGAAAGGAACTGAAATACCTTTCAAAATTCCCTTTAATTACTTTTGAAAAAACAACAGGAAGTAAAACTTACGGATCTGCAGAAAAAGGAACGTTAAAAGCGGCGAAAGCGGTAAAAAAAATAAATCCAGAAGCCACTATATTATACTATAAAAACGTAGTCGTTAATTGGGGTGGTTATAAGGAAGACAAAGCCTTTTTAAAACAACATCCTGACGCTTTATTGGTAAACAAAAACGGTAAAAAAACTTTAATGCCTAATAAGAGAACAGGCTTTTTTGATATCTCTAAAGATTATGTTCGTACCTATTGGTTAAATCACGTAAAAACCATTACTGAAAACCCATTTATTGATGGTGTATTTTTAGATGCTAATATTAAAGTTTTAGTGCCTACGTTCTTTGGTAATCGTGTTGGCGAAGCCAAACAACAAGCTATTAAATCGGGATACTTAAGCATGATGTCCGATTTAAATACTCAATTAGGAAAGGGCAACTTACTGCTTGCAAATATGCTTCGTGTACGTCCGGAATTTAAAGATTCGGGAAGAGACTATATGAAATTCTTTGATGGCTCTTATATTGAAGGCTTTGAGCATGAAAGCTTTGGCATGACTTATGAAGATTATCTTGCTAAAGGCATTGAAGCAGTTCAGAAATCAGCTCGAGAAGGTAAAGTCATTGCTATGTCTCTTGGCATAGGCAAAGCTTTAGAGAACGAAAATGTAGGTATGGACGATGTTAGAGCACGCCTAACCAATGATGATAATCTTAGCAAACGTATAGATTATCTATTAGCTATTTTTCTAGTTTGTGCCGAAAAATACAGTTACGTTTACCCTCATGATGGTTATGATGTTAACAGGTCTGCTGTCTGGTTAAAAACCTTTCCGCAGTACAACAAAAAATTAGGAGCCCCAAAAGGCTATGCGCAACGCGACGGCTACATTTATACCCGAGCTTTTGAACACCTGGATGTTTGGCTCGATATTAAAAACCAAACTGCCCAATTACACTGGAAATAAACTAAAAACTAAATATTTATACATAAAAAATGAAATCACTTTTAACAACGCTTACCATTTTATTGTGTTTTACTAATTATGCCATTAGTCAAAACAAAAGCAGTATAGACAAACCTAATATTGTTATCTTTTATGTAGATGATTTAGGTTGGCAAGACACTGAACTCAATGACTTAGATGAACCTACACCTTGGGAGACACCAAATATAGTCGCACTAGCAAAAGAAGGCATTAATTTTACTAATGGGTATTCCCCTGCACCTACTTGTGCGCCATCTAGAGCAGCAATGCTTTCTGGTTTGCATCCAACTAAAACAGGTGTTACACATGTAAGCGGCGGAACTGCACCTAAAAGTACTAAACGTTCTAAGTATCTAACACCATTTTATCCTATTGGTTTAATGCCTGAAAATTTCACCATTGCAGAAGCCTTAAAAATAAATGGCTATACTACAGGTCATGTTGGAAAATGGCACGTTGGAGCTCTTGACATTCAGAAATCAACCAAACAGGGTTTCGATTTTGCATACGAATCTAGAGGTGCACACCAAGGCCCTAAGAGAGAGAAAAACCGTGTAAACAATTTTGCAACCCACGATGAAGATGATCCTTACCGTTTAAGTGATGAAAAGTATCCCCCTTTTACAAAGGCATCTCCTAACGGAATTTCTTACCCTAAGGATATGGTTACAGAAAAAGCTCTTGAATTTATTTCAACAAGTAAAGACGAGCCTTTCTTTTTATACTTAGCACATTGGTTGGTACATGCGCCAATTCACACGAAGAACAAGGAATTATTACAATATTACAGTGATAAATTAGGTATTGATATGCCTACAAGAGATATCCCGATTAAAACAGGAGGCCAAACCAATCCATTTTACGGTTCTATGGTAACCACTTTAGATTGGAGTTTAGGACGTATAGTAGATTTATTAAAAACCACAGACGATCCAAGACATCCTGGTAAAAAGTTAATTGAAACGACTTATATCATTTTCTCTTCAGATAACGGAGGTGTTGAAAAAGCCAATGGAGATATCGTTACAGATAACTACCCTTTAGATCAAGGTAAAAAACATGCACAAGAAGGTGGTATAAGAGTCCCTATGGTGATTACTGGTCCTAATATTCCTAAGGGAAAGACACAAGATGTATTGATCAATCAATTAGACTTTTTTCCAACACTATTAAATCTTACAAACAGTACTGTGCCTAAAAAGTATAGTTCAGATTTAGATGGTTTAGATATTTCTGGGGTGTTATTAAATAATGATAATACTGTTAAAGATGCGTCAGGACATGAAAGAGAAGATTTATGGTGGCATTTTCCTCACAATACAGATTCTCAGATGCAATCTGCACTTAGACATGGCGATTACAAATTATACAAAAATTTAATTCCTGGTACTTATGAATTATACCGTTTGTATAAAAATGGAAAACGCGAAGACTTAGAAGAAAAGCATAATATTGCTGCACAAAATCCAGAAATCGTTAAAGACTTATCAGCAAGATTAGAAAAATATTTAGAAGATTATAATGCACAAATGCCTTATAAAAATCCTTCAAAATTTAAAGGTGATGCCGTAGCATCTATTCCTGTTATTACTAATGACGCGTTTGATGCAAAATCTCAAAGCGTAACTATTTCTTTAGAAAAAGGAAAATCTAAGGTCATAGAAGCTTATGCGCTTGTAAGAATTGTAAACGCGAATTTAAAAAAGAAAAAAGGAAAGCTAGGAAAACACGATTCAACCTTAATAAAAATACCAGTAGAGTCTAGCAAAAATAATATAGAGTACACGTTTACTATTCCTGAAGACATCATAGAATACGGTGTTATCTTAATCGATGAAAATCGTTTTATGGTAAAAAGTGAGTTTCATAAAATCAACTAAAAAAGAAGCGTTGCATGTGATATTGTATAGATTTAAATAACAGTATCAGATTTGCTTTAATTATATATAAAATGAAAAATAACAGAACATTCTTAGCCATAGTATTAGTGGCGTTTTCTTTCTCTAACTATGGTAATAGTCAAGAAAAAGCTGATGTAATAAAACCTAATGTCATTATATTTTACGCTGATGATTTAGGCTGGCAAGACGTAGAGTTAAACGATTTAGACAAACCTTGTGCTTGGGATACCCCAAATATTAAAGCATTAGCAAAAGATGCCATCAATTTTACAAATGCCTATTCTCCTGCTCCAACTTGTGCTCCTTCTCGATCTGCGCTTTTAAGTGGATTACATCCTGCTAAAACAGGAATAACAAATGTGAGTGGAGGAAAAATCCCTAAGGCTCAGAGATCTGAAAAATATATGAGTCCTTATTTTCCAGAAGGATTAATGCCAGAACACTTTACCATCGCAGAAGCTTTAAAAATGAATGGTTACAGAACAGGACATGTTGGAAAATGGCATGCAGGTGCACTTCAAATTCAAAAATCAACCAATCAAGGTTTTGATTTTGCACATGAATCTAGAGGAGCACATCAAGGACCTAAAGGAGCTAAAAATCGCTTAAATGCTTTTG
>Ga0209344_10000147_pt1 | contig 144931 bp, 145 predicted proteins | sample Cruoilmetagenom6_FD_187293 | JGI IMG/M metagenome (GOLD analysis project Ga0209344, IMG submission 187293) | Oil polluted marine microbial communities from Coal Oil Point, Santa Barbara, California, USA - Santa Barbara Oil Seep Sample 6 (SPAdes)... | ecosystem: Environmental > Aquatic >... | reverse complement strand
CTAGATTTAGGAGTTCGTAAGAAAATTATAAAAGGTAAGGTTATGGTTAACCTTGGAATTAGAGATGTATTTGAATCTAGAATTACAGAACGATTTGTATCACAACCTACATTTGAAACTTACAGTTATGATCAACGTGGTCGTTTTATAACTTTAGGAGTTAGTTATGGTTTCGGAAAAGGAGAAGCCATGACCTATTCTGGTGGTAGAAGACGATAATTCTTTCTAGAAATATTTTTTCCGTAACCAAAATGAAACTCTGACCAATAAAATTAAAGCAGGAACTTCTACTAAAGGTCCAATAACTCCTGCAAATGCTTGTCCAGAATTTAATCCGAAAACAGCAATAGCAACGGCTATGGCTAGTTCAAAATTATTACCTGCTGCTGTAAATGCTACAGCAGTTGTTTTGTCATATTCGGCTCCTGTTGCTTTGGTAAAGAAAAAGCCAATGATGAACATTAGTGTGAAATAGATTAATAATGGTACAGCAATAATGAGCACGTCCATTGGAATCTCAACGATTAAATCACCTTTTAATGAGAACATAATTACAATAGTAAATAGAAGCGCAATCAATGTTAGTGGAGAAATAGTAGGAATAAATGTTTTGGTGTACCATTCTTCTCCTTTCATCTTAACTAAAATAAGCCGACTTAAAATTCCTAATAAAAAAGGTATGCCTAGATAAATAGCAACACTTTCAGCAATCGTTCCTATTGAAATATCTACTATAGCGCCATCAAAACCAAAATAGGGAGGAAGTACTGTTATAAAAAGCCATGCGTAAAAACTATAAGCAAAGACTTGAAAAATACTATTTAAAGCAACTAAACCAGCTCCATATTCGCTACTGCCTTCAGCAAGGTCATTCCACACTAAAACCATTGCAATACAACGTGCCAAACCAATTAAAATAAGGCCAACCATGTATTCAGGATAGTCACTTAAAAAAGTGATTGCCAAAATGAACATTAAAACAGGACCAATAATCCAATTTAGAATTAGTGAAATAGACAAAATTTTTATGTTCTTAAAAACTTTTGGTAGAAGAGCGTAATTCACCTTTGCTAAAGGAGGATACATCATTAATATTAATCCGATAGCAATAGGAATATTGGTTGTTCCACTATTAAAAGAATTAATACTCTCAGGAAAGGTTGGAATAAAATAACCAAGTCCAACACCAAAAGCCATTGCTACAAAGATCCAAATCGTTAGGTTTTTATCAAGAAAACTTAATTCTTTTGCTGCCATTTTTAGGAGTTAATTTGTGAGAATACGTAAAATAATTCAGTTGCAATTTGCAGACTTCTTTCTTTATATTTTTCAGCCTGTTGTGGAGTATTGTCAAATGCTTTTGGGTCTTCAAAAGTTATAGGAATTCGTTGTTCTGCACCAGCAATAAACGGACAACCATTATCTGCTTGTGAACACGTCATAATTGCTGCAAATTCAGATTTCGGGTTAAAATCATCATCTAATTTTTTTGAAAACGCGATAATAGGATGTTCGTTATCAGCATATTTAATACTATAAATCGGATTGTTACCTTCTGAAATTGTCTTGACTTTAAACCCAGAGTTTTTTAGTGTTTCTGCAGCTATTGGAAAAAGTGCTGTAGCTTCTGTTCCACCTGAATAACAAAACACGTTTTTAATATTAAAGTAGTAAGCCATTGTTTGAGCCCAAACTTGTGACAAATGACTTCTACGTGAATTGTGTGTGCAAATAAAATTTATACGAATCTCTTCATTAGATGAAACTTTCGACTGGATAAATTCAACTAAAGGTTGTAAAACAGATTGACGTTCTTCTGAAATGGATTTAGGATTTAGTGCTTTTATTAGAACCTCAATTTTTGAAAACAGAGCGGATGATGTCGTTGTCATTTTGATCATAATTTTCTAATTTAGCAACAACCACTTCCTGGTGCGCAAGCGTTTTTAGCTTCTATTTCAGATCGTTTTAATTTTGGTTTCTCAACAGGAATACCACAATTGTCTTTAGCAAGACAGTCGGTTTGTTTGGTTGTTAATAAAAAGTGTTTTCCATCAAAATCAAGTCCAAATTTCCCAATAGTTTCAGCTTGGTATTCCACTTCAATTTCTAAATCTTCAATCCCTAAAACTTTTTCAGAAAGTTCAATAATATGTAATAATTTCTCAGGATGTAATCTGTGATCATAGTCATTTGCATTCCAAAGTTGAAAGTTTACAACCTCTTCATTTCTTACAGTTCCACCACAATCTATAAAGTGTTTTGTTATTTTTCCAACCTCTGTAACATGAAAGTGATTTGGTACTAATTCTCCATTAGGCAATTGAAAAGATATGGTTTCCAATTGGTTTAATTTGTCTTTAATGTCTGATAATTTCATTTTTATATTTGTTTATTGCGATTATACGATTAATGAGTTCAAAATTTTTTAACAACAATTAATTTCAGTGATGTCTTGATCTAAAAATTGAAGCATTACTTTTTTCATACTTGTCCAATTTTGAGTGTCAATACAGTAGCAAACACTTGTGCCTTCCACATTTCCTTTTATTAAACCTAATTGCTTTAGTTCTTTTAAATGTTGAGATATTGTTGGTTGTGCAAGTCCAATTTCATTTACTAAATCACCACATACACAACTATTAATTTTAAATAGATGTTGTAAAATGGCTACTCTTGCAGGATGACCAAAAACTTTGGCGAATAAAGATATTTCGTTTTGTTCATCAGTAAACATTTCAGTTTTTGCTAATCCCATTGCTTATTATATTTGTTCATTGCAATATTACGATTAATATTTGAGTTGTTATAATAATTTTGAATTTATTGTAGCCTATAAGAGAAGTCGATTTAGGCTAGGTAGTCAAAATTAAACTGTAATGTGTTACCAAATAATACGCTTTATGAGTGGTCTTTTTTGTGTTATATTTGTAGTTGCATTTGTTAATAGTTATCTACTCATATAGTGATAAATGACAAATTAGAAATAAGAGTTAAATGAGTACTACAGAACAAGAATTAAAAGAGCGTATAAAAGAATTAACTTGTCTTTACGAGGTGTCCTCTATTATAGTAAGCGCTAATGTTGAACTTATTGAAGAGACTTTAAAAGCAATTGCATTCAGCGTAAAAAAAGCCTTTCAATTTCCTGAAAAAACAGATGTTACTATAAATACTGTTGCACATTCTATAGCTACAAAAGAAATTATAGAAAATACAGTTGTAATTGATTCTAAAATTAATGTATTTAATGCAATAAAAGGAAACATAAGTGCACATTTAAATGCCTCGGAATACAAAGAAGATGCATTTTTAAAGGAAGAACAATCATTGTTAGATAATGTTGCATTAAAACTAGGAAGCTTATTAGAGCGTATTGAAATACAGAAAAATGAAACCTCGTTAAAACGACAAATGGAACATGCTGATCGTTTAGGTATTTTAGGAGAAATTACAGCTGGAATTGCTCATGAGTTGAATACGCCTTTAGCCAATATTTTGGGTTTTGCCGAATTATTAAAAAGTGATTTAAACACAAATAGTAAATCGTTAGATGATGTAGATAAGATTATTAAAAATGCTATTTTTTCTAGAGAGGTCGTTAAAAAACTCATGTTTTTTGCTTGCGAAATGCCACAAGAAATGAAACGTGTAAACATTGTTCCTACTATTAAAAATGCCATTAATTTATTAGATGCTACCTTTAAAAAAGAACAAGTAAAATATCTGGTTAAGGTTGAGGATGATGAATTATGGTTGCGTGCAGATCCAATTCAGCTCACTCAGATTATTTTCAATTTATTAATCAATGCTATCTATTTTTCGCCTAAAGAAGGCTTGGTTACCATTGAAGCAGATAGTACGCCAAAAGCGATTATTCTTAGAATTTCTGATGAAGGCAAAGGCTTTACAACAGAAGATTTAGAGAAAGTATTTCAGCCTTTTTTTACAACAAAGCCTCTTGGTGAAGGTTCTGGTTTAGGTTTAAGTGTTGTACATGGTATTGTTGCTTCGCATAAAGGAACAATTATTGCTGAAAACAACCCAAATAAAGGTGCTATATTTACCATAACACTTCCTAAAGAATAAAATTATACAATGCAGTTACGCAAAGAAAATATACTTATTGTAGACGATGATATAAACATACTAGAGTTGTTACAACGTCATTTACAGTCATGGAATTATCATGTTTTTAAAGCAATTTCGGTAAAAGAAGCGGTAACCATTTTACGAGATACCTCTATAGATTTATTAATTACCGATTTAAAAATGCCTGAAGTTGATGGTTTTGAACTCATCAAGTTTGTATCAGAGCACTACCCGAAGTTACCAAAATTGGTAGTTACTGGTTATCCTTCGGTTCAAGATTCACTTGTAGCTATTAAATCTGGCGTGGTTGATTATTTGACAAAACCTTTTACAAAAGAAGAGTTAAAATTAGCATTAGAGAACTCTTTAGTTGTTTCTGAAGAAAAAACACAACAATCAAAAACAGCTTCACAAGACACAAATACAAACTATGGAGAAATTATAGGTAATTCTGAAAAAATTAATGATGTTATTCAGGTTATTGAACGTGTTAAAGACAATAAAGCAACTGTTTTTATTAAAGGTGAAAGTGGTACAGGAAAGGAGTTAGTCGCTCGAGCCATACATTATCAAGGTAAATTTTCTAGAGCGCCTTTTATTGCAGTAAATTGTGGTGCTATTCCTGAAAACCTATTGGAAGCTGAATTGTTTGGATATGTAAAAGGTGCCTTTACTGGAGCAGAAACCACTAGAGAAGGCTTCTTTCAAGCCGCTAATGGTGGTACTATTTTTTTAGACGAAATTGGGAATGCGTCACTTACTGTACAATCTCGATTATTACGCGTTTTACAGGAAAAGGAAGTGGTGAAAGTAGGTGCTATAAAAGCTGAAAAAATTAGCATACGTATCATTGCTGCGACAAATAGTGATTTGCGAGACATGATTCAAAAACAAAGCTTTCGAGAAGATTTATTTTACCGACTAACTGTTGTAGAAATTGATATTGCACCATTGCGTGAACGTAAAGAAGATATTCAGTTATTAGTCGATAAATTCCTTTTTAAATATGGTGTAGAATACAAAGACCGATTTATTAAAATTACACCTGAAGCTTTAGCCGTTTTAAAACGCTATGATTGGCCAGGAAATATAAGAGAATTAGAAAACATCATTCAACGTGCTGTCATTATGTGCGATAAAGTTGTTGATGTAGAACATTTACCAGAGCATTTAAAATACACATTAAATTTTTCTTCGGAAACATTACAGCCTTTAAAGGTTATTGAAAAACAATACATCGAAAAAGTATTAAGAGCTACTGGAAACAATAAAACAAAAGCAGCCGAAATTCTTCAAATAGATCGAAAAACCATCCGACAAAAACTTTCAGAATAATTAATATGATATACTGATACTTTTTTACTCGTCTGGGTAATTTTGTACCAGTTCATTTCTGTTCGATTTTTTTAATAATATACCTTAAGCCCTTTATTTAAAAGGTTTTTTTGTTTTGTGTCAATAATGTAAAAGATTATGGCATAAGCATTGCCTTTTGGTACACGTAAGTAATACTAATTATTTTTCGAATATGAATCAATTTAATATATGTCCGAGTTGTATGCATCGTAACAACTGCGTATTAACAGCACAAAAGGATAAGGTATGGTCTTGTAGTGAGTTTGATGAAGCCATTTCAGAAACACAAGATTTAGAACCAAAACAAAAACAAACCTTAGAATTAGTTTAACCATTTACGACTAACAATTATGATTTTTAACACATTAATAACAGCAGTTACAAATCGAAGTTCAATAGGAATAAAAACAAAAAACAAAAGCCTTAGAAGTAAATACATTAGTGATATGTATCATGAAAGATCAATCATTAACCGTTATTTTAAATAAGAAATTCAAACACATACACAAATGACAATAGCAACAGCAAAATTGAAAAAAGAAACCAAAAAAGTACCTGTTAGAGGTATGATGGATAATGTAATGGAGCAGTTTAATAGTGCTGCAGACCAAATTAATTTACATCCAAACATTAGAAAAATATTAAGTATTACAAATAATGAAATTATTGTAAACTTTCCAGTAAAGATGGATAATGGCAATGTAGAAATATTTACAGGATATAGAGTACAACATAATAATGCATTAGGACCTTATAAAGGTGGTTTACGTTATCATCCAACAGTCGACATTGATGCAGCAAGAGCCTTAGCGATGTGGATGACTTGGAAAACATCTTTGGCAGGTTTGCCTTATGGTGGAGGTAAAGGAGGTATTAAACTTGATCCTTCAAAATATTCACAATCTGAACTTGAACGAATCACTAGACGTTTCACATTTGCTTTAGCAGATAATATTGGTCCAGAGCATGATATTCCTGCTCCAGATGTAAATACGAATAGTCAAACTATGGCTTGGATTGCAGATACTTATATGAGTACGCGTCCACCAGCAGAACGTACTGCAAATCAACATGTAGTTACTGGAAAGCCAGATGGAAGTGGAGGATTAGAAGGTCGTGATAGAGCTACAGGATATGGCGTTTATTTGTCAATTAAATTTTGGGCAGAAAAAAATAACATGAGCCTGAAAGGCAAAAAGTTTATTGTTCAAGGTTTTGGTAATGTTGGCTATTGGGCTGCACACTTTTTAGAAAAAGATGGCGCAAAATTAGTGGCTGTTCAGGATGCTTTTGGAAGTATTCAAAATCAAAAAGGAATTACGGTTGAAGACTTATTTAAATATAGTCAAATCAATGATGGTAGTATCGTAGATTTTCCAAATGCGAAGTCTGTTAAAAAAGATGAGTTTTTCTCTATAGATTGTGATATCTGTATTCCAGCAGCATTAGGTAACCAAATTACTAAAAAGAATGCACCAAAAATTAAGGCAAAACTCATAGCTGAAGGTGCTAATGGACCAACAAATGTTGAAGGTGAGAAGATTCTTTTAGAAAGAGGTATTAGCATTATACCAGACATTTTATGTAATTCAGGAGGTGTTGTTGGTAGCTATTTTGAATGGTTGCAAAACCGAAATGGTGAGCTTTGGCAATTAGATGAAGTCATGGCAAAACTAGACAAGAAATTAAAAGAATCTTTTAATAAAGTTTATGCGTATTCTGAGCGCGAAGCTATGGATATGCGTACTGCTGCTTTTTGTATTGCTATTGAGCGTATAGAAAAAGCATATGTACAACGAGGTATTTTTCCATAATTTTTAAATCGATAATAATGAAGTACGGAAGTTTAATATTAGAAAAAAAAGAATATGTGTATTTAAAACGCATATTAAATATTTCAGGTTATGCTGAAGATCATGAAGTTCAAAAATCACTTATGAAACTAGCTGAAGAGCTAAAAAGTGCTCATATAGTTGATGAAAAAGAAATGCCATACGACATTATAAGATTTAATAGTAAGGTCACAATTGTATTTGAAAGTGGATTAGAAAAAACATTGCAGGTCGTTATTCCAATGGAAAAAGATTTTAGTAAAAATAAAATTTCAGTTTTAACACCAATGGGATCGGCATTAATTGGCTATTCAAAAGATGATACAATTATATGGGATTTTCCTGGAGGAAAACAGCATTTGAAAATAACTAATGTTACTCAAGAAGAAACTTTAAGCGGAATAGATGTTTAGTATAAAATTGAATGATATGAATACTTTAAATACAGAAATATTTACTCATGATTCAGATGTTGATGTGACACACAAAATCAACACGATGGAACTTGATAATTGGACTAACCATTTAAAATACATAAAGAAGGAATTGATTAACCTTATAAGTATTTGTAATAAGGATCTAAATACCAAGTTAGAAGATGATAGTGTCGTAGAGCGTTTTAAGAAAAAGGAAATAGAAAATGAAACATTATTAAATGCACTACGTAAATATGCTAATTCTAGGTCTAATATAGCAGAGTGTGAAGATACACAATGTGATATGGCTTACATTACAGAACATGAAAGCTACCGAAGAAGTTATTTGTATCACCTAGATAAATATAGAAGACTCAAAGATGAGTTTTTTAATAAAGTACAAGGAAAATTAACACTTTTAAAAACTAATTAATTATGATTCTTCTAATCTTTTGAGTAATCTTTCAATACATAAAATTGATACGCATAGGAGGTTGTGTATACAAAAAGACTTGAGTGAATTAAGTTTATGGATTGATATGTTAGAGTATTTTAATGATGAACTGAATTATTTCAGTGTTATTGAAAAACAATTAATTCATAATACTTCAGTATCAACTGCAATTCAAGCTATTCGTAGAAAAAATGTGTTAAGCATGGCAACCTTATGTAAGTATGAACAAGAGCTTAAAAAAGAGTATGAATACGGAAAAGTAGAGTATGACTTACCTAGATCTAAAGTGCATGAACAAAAACGTGATAATTATTTAAAATTTTTAAAAGAATATAACACGTTTAAAAATCAATTCTATACAATTTTAAAAAAGTATAGACGTAAATAATTAAAGATAATGTAAGTGAAAAGACATTGTGTTTAATGGGAGTGCAAAATTTTATTTAGTTAGTTTAAAAAAATAGTTTCAATTGATTTTTGTGAAAAGATTGGCCGTGGAAGCAATTGCTTTCACGGTTATTCTTAAGAAAATTGAAATATGAAATGCAGGTATCACTTTAAAATCTAAATGAAATGAAAAAAATTTTAATACCAACAGATTTTTCACTTAGTAGTATTCAGACTATTAATAATGTTATTCAACTTTTTAAAAATGAATCTTGTGAATTTTATTTATTCAATGCATATACTTGTGGAACATCTGGTTTAAATGCCATTGAAATGCTTCAGGCCGATGATGAATGGTTTGAAAAACCTAAAGATGAATCTTTAAAACAACTTGGGAAATTAGTGGAACTATATACATTTAAGTCTAATTACCCTAAGCATACATTCAACGCTATTTCTGAATGCATAAATTTAATTGAGGGCATTAAAAATACTATATTAAAGATTGATGCCGACTTAGTTATTCTTTCAAATACAGCAGAAAAAACTATAGGAAAGATTACAGAAAATATTTTAGAAAGCATTAGAACTTGTCCTATTTTAATAGTTCCACCTCATGCTTCTAATGGTAAGCATATTCAACTTACCATAGCTTCAGACTTTAAACAAAAAATTAATACTTCCGAAATTGAAAAATTCTGTAAAACTCTAGACAATACCAATTTTGAGATTGGAATTTTAGTACTAGAAGAACAGAATACATTATCTAATGAATCGATTACAAACTTAGAGTCATTAATTACCTATTTAAAGCGCTATTCAAAAACGTCAATAGATTTAGAATATGCAAAATCATCAAAAGATTTAGAAGATTATGCTATCTCACATCTTGATGATATTATATGTGTTATTGATAAAAAGCCAGATTTGTTTAGAAAAATAGGTTTATATAAATCTAATGTTATTTCTACACTAGGACAATTACGCACCAATACGGTTTTAACAATTCATCAATAAATTTAATATTTCCCTCATAGTAACTACCACTTTATGAGTATTCTAATATAATAACAATGAAAACTAATTTCGTATAGAATCGTTACTATAGCAAATAGCTATTAAGAATTATATTTGGGATTATTTGACCTTATATATTTTGAAGAAATTCCTATTTCTTTTCTTACTATTTATATGCTCTGGTAGTGCTTTCTCTCAAGTTGGTATTGGAACAGTTACACCAGATGAATCTGCTATTTTAGATATTTCCTCTACCGAAAAAGGATTTCTATTACCTCGAATGAATGAGACACAACGAGACGCAATTCCTAATCCTGCCATTGGGTTGCTTATTTATCTTATTGAAGGAACTCAACAGTGTTTACAAGTCTATAATGGAACCCGTTGGGAAAATATTTATTGCCCAACATCTAATACAGTTCCAACTGCAATAAATCTTGCTGTTAATGGAACTTTAAATGTTGCTGAAACTTTAACTGCAGAATATAGTTACAAAGATGCCGATTCTGATGTAGAAGGGACTTCATCGTATCAATGGTATCGTGCTGATGATGCATTAGGTACAAATGAAATTGCGATACCTGCAGCATCAAGTTTAAATTATACACTAACAATTAATGATATTGGAAAGTACATCAGTTTTGGAGTGACTCCAATAGCTTTAACCGGAGCATTAACAGGCTTGGAAGCTAGAAGTACTTATGTTGGTGCTGTTGGAACAGCAAGTACCAACATTGTAAGAATAAATGAATTTCATTATGATAATGCAGGAACAGATGTTAATGAATTTGTTGAAATTAGAATTACTGGAAATTCAGGAAGTCAACCAACTGATCTCTCTCAGTACACTGTTACTCTTTATAATGGCTCTGATAAATCTGCTTATTTAACTGAAACTTTAGATGGACTTACACAAATTTGTGATGTCTCAAATTGTTATTATGTTTGGGAATCTATTGCCATACAAAATGGAGCTCCTGATGGCATAGCAATTAGTGGTCCTTCTGGACTTATCGAATTTATAAGTTATGAAGGTACGTTTACCGCTGTAGACGGAATAGCATCTGGTGTATTAAGTGTAAATGTTGGTGTTTTTGAAACCAACTCAACTGATGCTAATGCAGCAATTGAAAGAGCTGTAAATGGATCGTGGAGTCTAAGTGCAAGTTCAAATACTAAAGGAATTGTAAATAGTTTATGAAAAAGATTTGTATTCTATTATTAATTTTTTTGATGTCTAACACGATATTTTGTCAAGTTGGTATCGGTACCGAAACTCCAGATACTTCAACAGCGTTGCATGTAGAAAGTACAAATTTAGGATTTCTGCCACCTCGAATGAATTCGGCGCAACGTGATGCCATTGTAGTAACAAGTTCATCTAAAGGACTTATAATTTATAATACAGATTCTAATGTGCTCAATATTTATGATGGTGTTACTTGGCATGCCATTGTACAAACAGAGCAGATTTGTAATACTGCTTCAACATTAACAGAATTTTTAACCTGTTTGCAAACAAACTATACACCTAGTCAAACTTTAGGTTATAATTCAGCTAGAGATATTCTGTATAGTACAATTGATATAGAGCAATCTACTCAACAGTTAAAAGGAATCTATTCTAATTATACTATTTTGATGGATTACGCTACAGATCCAGATCCTTCAATTCATGCGTTTAGCTTAGGAATTAATGCAGAACATATTTATCCACAAAGTATGGGAGCAGGAGATGAGCCAGCTAGAAGTGATATGTTTAATATTTTTCCATCTCGAATAGAGGTCAATTCAAGCCGTGGAAATTGTCTGTTTAATGAGATTGTAGATAGCGATACTGAATCATGGTTTTATAATAACCAACAATTAAATATGATACCAACTACCAATATAAATCTCCATACAGAAATTGACCAAGATCATTCATATCCATTTCTTTCAGGTACACAACAATGTTCAATTGAACCTCAAGAAAATAAGAAAGGTGATATTGCTAGAGTTGTATTCTATTTTTATACCATTTATAATGCTATTAATATCAATTCTTATGGGTCTTATGCAAATGAAGATTTTTTTAATTATATGAAAACGACATTGCTTACATGGCATGTCAATGATCCTGTAGATCAGTCAGAAATTGAAAGAAATAGTAACATTGAAACATATCAAGGTAATTTAAACCCTTTTGTTTTGGATAGTACTTTAGCACTAAGAATGTTTAATTAATTAGACGAATACTTTAAGCGTATTATCTATATTTAGATGGTATTATAGTTACAATTTTATCTTGTATCGTTTATGCTTATGCATTTTCAGCATCCATAAAATTTGTATTCTAATGTGTGAATGTTACTTTCAGAAGAATAACAATTGATTAAAAAAGGAGTTAAGTCTTTCTAATCATAATAAAAGAGTTTATTTTTATGATAAAGTAAATTCTTTTCATTTAAGTATTCATGGTAACATTAAAACACTTAGCAGAACAATTAAACGTATCTATTTCTACGGTTTCTAAAGCATTACACAATAGTGAAGAAATAAGTCCAGATACCATTGAGCGCGTTCAAGCATTAGCAAAACATCTTAATTATAAACCAAATAAAGTTGCTATTAGTCTTAAGAATAGCAAAACGAATACTATAGGTGTAATTATACCAGATATTTTAAATCATTTTTTTGCGAAAGCACTTTTAGCAATTGAAAAAGAAGCTTCAAAGCAAGGCTATAATATTATCACATGTCTTTCAAACGAGAAAAAGGGTAAAGAAATTAATAGTCTTCAATTATTATCTAATGGAAGTGTAGATGGCTTTATTATGTCTATAGCTGAGGAGACTCAATTAGAAAAGAATGTAGATCATATTAATGCAATCCTTCGTCAAAAAATTCCTATTGTTTTATTTGATCGTGTTTCAGATCAAATAGAATGTGATAAAGTCATTATTGATGATTTTGGAGCAGCTTATGAAGCAACCAAACATTTACTTTCCGAAGGAAGAAAGCACATTATTTTAGTTAGTGGTATTGATAATTTAAATGTAGGACAATATAGAACCAATGGTTATATAAAAGCATTAAAAGACGCTAATAATTACACTAATGAACCTATTATTATCCCTATAGAAAAAGAGGATAAGATTGCTGAAACTATTCAAAACTTATATAAAAACTATCCTTCGGTAGATGGTATTATTTCTATAGATAATACGTCTGGTGTAGTTGCGCTTCAAAAAGCTCTTAAATTAAATTATAAAATTCCTGAAGATTTATCGGTTATTGGTTTCTCAGATGATAATGTACTTGAGTTTACAGATCCTAAATTATCGACTATTTCTCAACATACTTTAGATATTGGAAAGGCTTCAGTAAAGCTTTTAATAGAGCGCTTGAATAATAAAGAGTACGTTAAGCCAACAACTAAAACTATAAAGACTAAATTAATCTTAAGAGAGACCACGAAATAAAGATTTAGTTTTTTGTGGTACTTAAAATGTAATATATTTAATTAAAATCAATTCTACTTTAGTTATAGACTTACAATTTTTATCTTTAATGCATAAATAGATTTTATGTTAGAAGGTTTAAAAGCAAATTATGGTTATTTATTTGAGGATGAATTACTTCAAGAAATTAATGATGTCTGTACATACAAAGAAGTACCAGAAGGACACAAGCTTATAGAAATTGGAGATTATATAAGATCGATGCCTCTTTTGGTGAGTGGAGCAATTAAAATTCTTCGTGAAGACACAAATGGAGATGAACTCATACTATACTTTATAGAGCGAGGAGATACTTGTGCGATGACGCTTTCTTGTTGTTTAGGTCAGTCTAAAAGTGAAATTAGAGCTGTCGCCGAAACAGATACTACATTAATCATGATTCCTGTTCAGAAAATGGAAGAATGGTTAGGGAAATACAAAAGTTGGCAAAAATTTATTTTACAAAGTTATCACGATCGTATGACCGAATTACTCCAAGCTATTGATACAATTGCTTTTTTAAAGTTAGATGACCGTTTGTTTAAATATTTAAAAGATAAAGCTATGGTTAATCATAATGAATTAATCCATGTTACGCATCATGAAATAGCACAAGACCTTCATACTTCGCGTGTAGTAATCTCTAGGTTGTTAAAAAAGCTTGCTATTAATGGCAAAATTGAGCTTCATAGAAATAATATTAAAGTAATAGACCTATAAAAGTAACTTTTGTTACTAAAGACCATTCAAATTAGATTTAGTTTTGAGTAAAATTATTATAACGTGGATATACAACAATTGTTAGGGTATTTCGGAGCACTTTTAATAGGAGTTGTATTAGGGCTAATAGGTGGAGGAGGTTCAATTCTAACAGTTCCAATTTTAGTGTATTTACTGTTTATTAATCCAGTAACAGCAACAGCATATTCTTTATTTATTGTAGGAGTTACAGCTTTAGTTGGAGCAGTTAGGAATATACAAAAAGGCTTGGTCGATTTTAAAACGGCAATTGTATTTGCAGTTCCAGCCTTTATAGCTGTTTATCTCACTAGAAAGTATTTAGTGCCAGCTATTCCAGATGAATTATTTACTATAAATTCATTTGTGCTAACAAAAAATATTGCAATAATGCTCTTCTTTGCTGTTGTAATGTTAATAGCTTCTGTGTCAATGATAAGAAGTAGACGAAGTGATTCTGAAGAAGATACAATTGTTTCTTATAATTTTCCACTAATTATCGTTGAAGGTTTAATCGTTGGTGTTTTAACAGGAATTGTTGGAGCAGGTGGTGGGTTTTTAATTATTCCTGCATTAGTACTATTGGCAAAGCTTCCAATGAAAAAAGCCGTAGCAACATCGCTTTTAATTATAGCAATTAAATCGCTTATTGGATTTATTGGTGATGTTGAAAACTTAGAAATCGATTGGATGTTTTTAATAAAATTTTCAACAATTTCAGTCTTTGGAATTTTCTTAGGAATCTACTTGTCAAAGTTTATCAAAGGTCAAAATTTAAAAAAAGGATTTGGTTGGTTTGTGCTGTTAATGGGGATTTATATCATCGTTAAAGAATTGACTAAATAAACAGTCTGTAACTTTTGTTACATCACAGGATTCCAATTTATATTATCTTTATACTATTAAAAATAACATGGTTTTGGTTGGTTAAAAAGACGTATCTGAATTTAAGTAGGATGCGTTTTTTTATGTAACAAAGGTTACCAATAATAATATTAAAAACTACTAATTTTAATGTGTATTATTTTAAACACTATAGAATCTAATTATGGTTTTATTGAAAGAGTATTAAAGTATTAAATTATGAAAAACATAATAATTGTCTTTGGGATATTTGTACTCTTTTTTAGTTGTAACAATGCTAAAAAAGAAATGTCTTATGTTGCTAGTAAAACAGTTAAGAAGCAAACTACGCATCCAGGAAAGTCGTTAATGGAAACAAATTGTTATGTATGCCATAGTCCAACAGCTAACCATGATGATAGAATTGGACCTCCTATGATTGCTATTAAAAAACATTATATTAATAGTAACACTTCTAAAGAGGAGTTTATTACGTCGATGCAAGCTTGGATTAAAAACCCTAATGAAAAGGATGCAAAAATGTTTGGAGCTGTAAAGCGTTTTGGAGTAATGCCAAAACAAGCTTTTCCTGAAGAAACCATACAGCAAATTTCTGAATATATGTACGATTTTGAAATTGAACAACCTGAATGGTTTGAAGACCATTATAATGAAAAAAACGGAAAAGGTAAAGGTCGAGGTAATGGGATGAATAATGCTAATGGAAAGAAAATGCAAAAACAACAAGTGCAAACTAGTTTTGAAGATTTACCATATGGAGAACGTGGCTTAAAATATGCATTAGCTACAAAAGCTGTTTTGGGTAAGAATTTAATGGGTACTATTCAGAAAAAAGGAGTTTTAGAAGCTTTAGAATTTTGTAATGTAAAAGCATATCCATTAACAGATAGCATGGCAGTTGTGCATAATGCAAAAATCAAGCGTGTAACAGATAAACCTAGAAATCAAAATAACTTGGCTAATTCATTTGAATTAAATACAATAGAAACGTTCAAAAATCAATTAGATAATAACTTAGAAATTGAACCTATTGTTGCAGAAAAAGAAAATCAAGTTTATGTATATTATCCTATAATTACAAATGATATGTGTTTAAAATGTCATGGAACACCAAATCAGACTGTAGCTAAAAAAACTATAAATAAACTACAACAATTATATCCAAATGATAAAGCTTTAGGTTATAATATAAATGAAATTAGAGGTATTTGGAGTATTAATTTTGACAAATAAATCAAGTCAGGTATGAGCAAATTTTCAGAAATAATAAATCAAGAAAAACCAGTTTTAGTAGATTTTTTTGCTGAGTGGTGTGGACCATGTAAAATGATGAGTCCTATTTTAAAGCAAGTAAAAGATAGCTTGGGTGATAGCGTCGCAATTATAAAAATAGATGTGGATAAAATCAACCTTTGGCAGCCAAATATCAAGTTAGAGGTGTGCCAACGCTTATGTTATTTAAAAACGGAAAACAAGTTTGGCGACAATCGGGTGTACTTCAAAAGGAGGATATTATAAACATTATAACAGCGTCTAATTGATGAATTTATCTGAAGAATTTTGGGACAATAGGTACAAAAACAATGATATAGGTTGGGATTTAGGGCAAATATCACCTCCTCTTAAGTCTTATATCGATCAGCTTAAAAATAAATCAATTAAGATTTTAATTCCTGGAGGAGGTAATTCTTATGAAGCTGAATATCTATTTAAGCAAGGTTTTAAAAGTGTATTTGTTGTTGATGTTTCGGAAACAGCTCTTCATAATATAAAATCACGAGTACCTAATTTTCCTTCAGATCAATTATTGCATAAAAACTTCTTTGATCTAGATATGACTTTCGATTTAGTTTTAGAACAAACCTTTTTTTGTGCTATTGAACCTCGTTTAAGAAATGATTATGTGATTAAAATGAATACACTACTTTCTAGTCAAGGTAAGTTAGTCGGACTTTTATTTAATGCTACACTAAATACAGATCGTCCTCCATTTGGTGGTTCTAAATCTGAATACCTTAAACGTTTTGATAGTGTTTTTAATATAGTCTTAATGGAAAAGGCATATAATTCACATGAAACAAGATTAGAAAAAGAGTTGTTTTTTATACTGAAAAAAAATAAGTAAGTTTAAGAGTTATCAGTAAGTAAGCAGCCATAAAATATTTTAATTTCACCCTTAAAATTGTAATTACAGTCATTGTTGTTTACTCTAATAAAATGATGACATAGAAGGATGTATGTCTTTGATTGTTTAAAGAGTTTTTAAGTTCCTTTTTTAAATTGCTGATATATATCATATTTAATTTCATTCGTCTAGAATAATTTTACAATAACAAAATGAAGACTAAAACTTAAAATTATGATATCTCAAAACATTGCACTATATAATTGGAATAACGGCGTTATAATGATAGCTATTTTTGGACTAGTTTGTCTAGTTCTTATAGGACTTTTGGTGAAATTTATGACAACAAGTGACAGAGGAGATAAAAATGAACCTAAAGAAAGGTGATTTTTTAGTTTCTAATTAATCTAAAAAAAGGAGTGTATTATAATAATGCACTCCTTTTTTTAATTACAGAAAACTAGTGATTGAGTTAAAGAGATCAATAATACCTTAAGGTAATTTAATTTTATACATATAATTGTTAGAATCCGAATCTCTTAAAGATTAAATTTTGCATATAAACTTATGTCACACTTATTGACAACATAAAAACCTAAAACTTTTTGATGTATATTTTTTATGTATTGAACCCATCTATTTTAGTATTTAATTTACAAATGGCTTAAGTGACTTGTGTTACACTATAGAAGTGAAATGAAGGTTAATTTTATAGAATATTAATCAAAAACATTTTTAAGATGGACACAATAGAAAAAGTACAAGAGCAAGAAGTATTTACGATGCCAAGAATAGGAGATAAAGCACCAGAATTTAAAGCAACGACAACACAAGGCGAAATAAACTTTCCTTCAGATTATAAAGGAGAATGGTCTATTTTATTTAGTCATCCTGCAGATTTCACACCTGTTTGTACGTCTGAATTTATGACATTTGCTCATTTAGAGGAAAAATTTAAAAAGGCAAACTGTAACTTAATAGGATTGTCAATTGACGGTTTATATAGTCATATTGCTTGGTTAAGAACCATCAAAGACAAAATTAAATTTAACGGCATGGAAAATATTGAAGTTAAGTTTCCTTTAATTGAAGGTATCTCTATGGAAGTTGCTAAAAAATACGGTATGATTCAGCCAGGTGAAAGTAAAACACAGGCTGTTAGAGCTGTATTCTTTGTTGATCCTGAAGGAATAGTTAGAGCTCTTATTTATTATCCTTTAAGTTTAGGCCGAAATTTTGATGAATTGTACAGAGCCTTAATTGCCATGCAAACGTCTGATAAATTTAATGTGGCAACTCCAGCAGATTGGAATCCTGGTGATGACGTTATTGTATCTCCAGCTGGATCTTGTGGAGTAGCAGAAGAACGAATGAGTGCAACTGATGATTTAAAATGTGAAGACTGGTTTTTTTGTACTAAGAAATTAGATAAAGAATTAGTACTGAATGAAATTTTAAAACAATAAATAGTTAAAACTAAAAGGAGCTTCAAATTGAAGCTCTTTTTACATTAAAATTTTTGTAGTACATGCCAGTACTTCGTATTTTTAAAGTATAATAATCAGGATATGGAAGACATGCTCTTTTACGATCGTATGCAGTTCGCATTTACGATCACGTTTCATTATTTATTTCCTCAATTAACCATGGGATTATCATTAATGATTGTCTATTTCAAATGGAAATTCTTAAGAACTAAAATTGATAAATATAACGATGCAGCAAAATTCTGGATGAAGATTTTTGCACTAAATTTTGCAATGGGAGTTGTAACTGGTATTCCTATGGAATTCCAATTCGGCACCAATTGGGCTAAGTTTTCTGAGCTAACAGGTGGTATTATAGGTCAAACCTTAGCTATGGAAGGTATGTTTTCTTTCTTTTTAGAATCGTCTTTTTTAGGACTCTTTTTATTTGGTGAAAAACTGCTAGGTCATAAGCTCCATTTTGTAACAGGTTTCTTAGTCTTTTTAGGCTCTTGGGCAAGTGGTTATTTAATCATAGCGACACATTCTTGGATGCAATATCCTGTTGGATACGAGGTATTAGAAAACGGAAAATTTATTTTAAACAACTTTGGAGCTCTATTTTCTAATCCTTGGTTATTACCATCTTATTTGCATAATCAAGCCGCTTCTTTGGTCACATCATCATTTGTTGTAGCCGCTATTGGAGCGTTCTATTTACTTAATAATAAATATAATGAATTCGGAAAGCTATTTGTTAAAACTGGAGTCGTTTTTGGTTTGATTTCTAGCTTATTAGTTGCATTCCCAACTGGAGATTTAGCTGCTAAAAATGTTGTAAAACATCAGCCTGTAACTTTTGCAGCTATGGAAGGGATTTTTGAAACCGAAGATGGAGGTTCAGAAATTGTATTAATCGGACAACCAAATATACTTGAGAAGAAACTCGATAATAAAGTGGCTGTTCCAAATATATTAAGCTTTTTAACGTATCAAAAATGGGATGCACAAATAAAGGGGTTGAATGAATTTGATGAGAGTTTACATCCAACTAACATTCCTGGATTGTATTACTCATATCATATTATGGTAGGATTAGGCACAATTTTTATAGGATTAATGCTAATTGCTGTTGTGCAGTTATTTAGAAAAAAATTATATAAAACAAAATGGGTTTTATGGTCACTCATGTTTATGTTGCCATTTCCATATATAGCAAATACGACAGGTTGGTACACAGCAGAACTAGGACGACAACCTTGGTTAGTCTACAATTTATTGCGTACTGCAGATGGGGCTTCTCCAACGGTGTCTTCTGGTAATACATTATTTACATTACTTGGTTTTATAGGCTTGTATTTGCTTTTAGGCTTACTGTTTTTAATGTTAGCTGGGAAAATTATTAATAAAGGACCACAACTAAATCAACAACATTAATTATGGAATTATTTTGGTATATCGTTTTAATGACAATGTTAGCTGTATATGTAATTTTAGATGGTTACGATTTTGGAGCAGGAATCATTCATTTATTTTTCGCAAAAACTGAAAAAGATAAAAAAGCTATTACCAACGCTATTGGTCCTTTTTGGGATGCTAATGAAGTTTGGCTAATCGCTTCAGGAGGTGTATTGTTTTTTGCTTTTCCTACCTTGTACGCTTCCTCTTTTAGTGGTTTTTATTTGCCTTTAATGATGATTTTATGGTTACTTATTTTTAGAGCGATTGGTTTAGAATTAAGAGGACAAGTACATAATAAAATATGGGAATCTATTTGGGATAAGGCTTTCGGAATTTCAAGTCTCCTTTTAGCTCTCTTTTTTGGAGTCGCTTTAGGAAATGTCGTAAGAGGTGTGAATTTAGGAAACGTTGTTAATGGAGTATCTACTCACGAAGCTCATTATTTCTTTTTACCACTTTGGAATTCAAGTTTTAGTCCCCAAACAGAACAATTAGGAATCATTGATTGGTTTACCTTATTATTAGGTGTTGTTGGAGTAGTGGCCCTAACCATTCATGGAGCGAATTGGATAATTTTTAAAACCAATTCAGATTTAAACGAAAAATTAAAAAAAGTAGTATTCAATCTAAATATTGTATTGTTTGTATTAGTGATTATTTCTCTTCTTATTTGGCATATCATTGAACCACAACCTTTTCATAATTTCTTAGATAAACCTTGGCTATGGTTATTTCCAATCATAACATTTACTGGTTTATTCGGATTATTTAAAGTAAAAACATTTAAGAAACATGGACACGGATTTTTGTTTTCATCTCTATTTTTAGGAGGTGGATTAGCATCTACTGTTGCATCTATTTTTCCAAAGGTATTGCCATCAACAAATACTATAAATCCAGATTTGACCTTATATAATGTAGCTGCTCATAATTATGGATTATCAGTTGGCGTGTATTGGTTTGCCATTGCTATTGTTTTGGTTGCCATTTATATGGTGATTCAATATAAGGTGTTTAAAGGAAAAATGGACGATGTTGGTTATGGCGAACATTAATTAAAAACTAAAACAATGACAGGGACTTTAATTTCTTTAATTAGTATTTTCATTGGAATTATTGCTGCAAATGTATTTGGCTATTTTAATAAAAAATATTCTTTTGGCTTTACAGGAAATACATTAATTGGTGTTTTTGGAAGTATTCTTTTTATTAAATCTTTTGGTAGATTAGGTTTCGATCCTTGGTCTATAATGGAACATGGCAAATTTCATAATTCACTATTTATTATTAATTGTTTGGCGTCAATTTCTGGAGCTATTTTAGTTCTCGTTATTATGAAAATTATTTATAAAAATATGAATAACAGTGTTTTGAAATAGTTTTCTTATGTAACAAAAGTAACTGTACAGGTTTTAAATATCAATTACCTTTATTTAAAATTAATTAAGATGTCTAAAATTGTCATTTTGGGAGCAGGAATTTCTGGTCATGTAGCTGCGTCGCATTTAAGACGAAAGCTATCTAAAAATCATGAAGTTGTTGTCGTTTCTCCAAACAGTAATTACCAATGGATTCCTTCAAATATTTGGGTTGGAATTGGTAAAATGAAATCTGAAAAAATATTGTTTCCATTATCTCCTTTATACAAAAAGAAAAATATTGGATTCAAACAAGCAAAAGCAATTTCTTTTTATCCTGAAGGAGATAAAAATGAAGATAAACCTTATGTTTTAGCTGAATATGTAGTTGGAGAAAATAAAGGAAAACAAGAAAAAGTAACCTATGATTATTTAATTAATGCTACTGGTCCAAAACTTAATTTTGAAGCAACTGAAGGTTTAATTCCAGGAGAAAATAAAACCTATTCTGTGTGTACATATACACATGCAGACCATGCTTGGAAAGGTTTAGATGCGTTAATTCAAGATATGAAGAAAGGTAAGAAAGCCAAAATTTTAATAGGTACAGGTCATGCAAAATCGACATGTCAAGGTGCTGCTTTTGAGTATATACTAAATGTGGAGCAAGAGTTACGGAAACATAAAGTACGTGATATGGCTGAAGTGACTTGGATTGCAAATGAACATAAATTAGGAGATTTCGGCATGGATGGCATGCTTTTGAGCTATGGCAGCATGACAATGAAATCGAGCGAAATGGTTGAAATGATTTTTGAAGACAGAGATATTAAATGGATTATTGGAGCAGGTGTAAATAAAATTGAAGATGGAGTAGCTCATTATGAAACTTTAGAAGGTGAATATAAAACTGAAACCTACGATTTTGCTATGTTAATTCCTTCGTTTTCTGGTCATGGTTTTAAAGCGTACGATAAAAATGAAAATGACATCACAGAAAAACTTTTTAAAGGGTTCATGATTGTTGATGCAGATTATAGTCCAAAACCTTATGAAAAATGGTCTGTTAAAGATTGGCCTGAAACCTATCAAAATCCGAGTTACAAAAATATTTTTGCACCTGGAATAGCTTTTGCGCCTCCACACGCAATTTCAAAACCAAGACAAAGTAAAAATGGAACAGATATTTCACCTGCACCACCAAGAACAGGAATGCCTTCAGGTATTACAGCAAAAGTGGTAGCAGATAATATCATAGATTCCATAAATAACGGAAAAGAATCACTTCATCACAAAGGAAGTTTAGGAAATATGGGAGCTGCGTGTATTGCTTCTGCAGGTTTTGGGATGACAAAGGGAAGTGGGGTTAGTATTACAACCTATCCAATTGTTCCAGATTATGAAAAATATCCAAAAACTCAAGGTAGACAATTAGGAAAAACCTTTGGAGAAATTGGTTTAGCAGGTCATTGGCTTAAACTTGCTTTACATTATGCCTTTATTTATAAAGCTAAAATGCGTCCATTTTGGTGGTTAATTCCTGAATAAAAAATAGAAATCATGACACAAAGAATTTCAAAATATCAAAGATTTAAAATGATGAATCCTATCATTCAGTTCTTCAAATTTATTTATTTGAGTATAAAAATAATGATTGTAGTTGCTGGAGGACATGGTGGAACTCGAAAAGTAAACTGATGTGATTGTCAGTTTTTTTGATTGGTTGGTTAAAGTATATAGAGTTCAATCTATATCTTTAAAAGGAGAGCGTTTTATGCGCTCTCTTTTTTTAATTGTGTTTGTTTTGAACGCAGGACTGTATTTGGTGAACATAATTTCGAGAACAAAACAGAACTAAAGAAATAGTTTAATAAAATTGTATAAACTGTAACATTTTTTGTTTTTCTGCGTCCAACAGATGTATCAATCAAAATAATCACATTAATCATGAGACAAGACAATCAACTTATCGTTTTAACACATTTAAGCCAATTATTAACCTTTATCACAGGTTTTGGCGGATTGTTAGTTCCATTAGTTATCTGGCTTACCCAAAAAGATAATGTGCATAAAATGGATGAACAAGGGAAACATATTTTAAACTTTCAAATAAGTATGTTTATTTATAGTTTGATATGCATTCCATTAATATTAGCACTAGGACTAGGCTTTTTAGGACTATTAATTCTATGTCTATTATCATTTATATATCCAATTATTAATGCTGTTAAAGCTAGTCATGGAGAAACACCAAAATATCCTTTATCTCTTAATTTTATTAGTTAGTTATTTTTTTAGAGATAATCTAAAACGCTCACTTCTTCAAGTGAGCGTTTTTTCGTTTTACCATTTGTTTGAGTAATCTATGTTTTAATCTATGATGTTTAGTTTCCTTTTAATCGCGTCCACAATTCAAATAGTAATTTTTTTCCATCACGTCTATCTTTTGGTTCTTCTATAAATTGAACTTGTCCAAAATTATCGGTATCTATTTTATACTGAAACACAAAATTTTCAGAGTTTGGTTTTAAACTTAAAAGACCAAATCGCAAATCGTTAAAATAAAGATTTCCATTCTTTTCGGTAATTGTATACCAGCCTTCAGAAATTGAAATCATTCGTTTTACACGTTCATCTTCAATAAGATTTTCTAAGAGTTTATGCTGTTTAGGATAGGTTTCGAAAGTTATAGGTTGAGAATCAAAAAATGAATAATTACCTAATAAATAAGCATCGTTAGTTTCCACATTAGCACTCCAAAGGATAGTGTTTAAAGGAGAAGGTCTTGTATCTAATTGAACATAATCTATATGTTGAGTTTTTAAAGCTGTTTGAAATTGACTAAACGCCAACCACTTGAATAAAAATGTTAGTAGTAAATAGGATGAACTTACTAATAACCCTAATGTATTATAAAATTGACGTTTTTTAGAGCTTCGTTTTTGCCTCATTGTAAGAATTAAAAACACTAAAAAAGGCAAAGTATAAAGTGGATCAATGACGAAAATAGTTTTAAATGCCAATCTCAGATCAAAAGGCCAAAATAATTGAGTTCCCCAAGTTGTATGCGCATCCAAAATAGGATGAGTTACAAATGCCCAAAAAAACAGCCAAGACCAACCTTTAAAGTTTTTAAATGTTTCATAACGAGAAACAAGCCAACCGAAAATTGGAGCAAACAGGACTGAAAATACAATCGAATGTGTAAATCCACGATGTATTGAAAGCGCAGAAACAGTATCTGTAAAATGAGAAGCAAGGACATCTAAATCAGGAATTGTTCCAGCAATAGCACCATATAACATGGCTTTGTTTCCGATTTTTCTTCCTAGAACAGCTTCACCAACAGCTGCACCTAATACGATTTGAGTAAGAGAATCCATAAGCATTGCAAAAGTAAGTTATTGGATTTAAACCAAACAAAATCTTTATTAAAGTTGTCTCTATGTAACATAAGTTGCTGTGTATTTTATTGTTATTTCTGAAATTTATAACATAAACTAAAAATAGAATCAAATGAAAAAGTTACCATTATTTCGAGTTATTACAGTTTTAATACTAACGATATTACTATCATTTATATCATCATGTAGTAATGATGATGATATAAATAGTCATAAAGAAAATGAAGCCATAACTGAAGTTGCGGATGAAGCGGCTTTACTGTTTATGCTAGAAGAAGAAAAATTAGCTAGAGATACTTATACTTATTTAAATGATTTATGGTCTATTAATCAATTTACTAATATTAAAAGTAGTGAGCAAAATCACATGAATAAAATTGAAAACTTACTCATACAAAATAGTATAGCATATACTATTTTACCAGCTGGTGAATTTGCAGACCAAGACCTGCAAAATTTATACGATCAGTTTATAGTTGATGGCGCAGTAAGTAAAGCAAATGCTTTACAAATAGGAGCAACTATTGAAGATTTAGACATAGTAGATTTACAAGATTATATTGATCAAACTTCAAATGAAACATTAAAATCCGTTTTTAAAAATTTGAAATGTGGTTCTCGAAATCATTTAAGAAGTTTTGTTTCAGGTATAGAAAATGGAGGTAACACATATTCACCACAATTTTTAACACAAGAGGCTTATGATGCCATAATAGCTGGTAATCAAGAACAGTGTAATTAGTTGCATTCTTTTTTATAGAAAAAGTACTCTTATGAGAGTGCTTTTTTTGTTGGTAACAAAGGTTACTGACTTCGGTGTTTTATCAGCGTATTTTTGTGTTATAAATTATTAGTAAATGAAACATAAAATTTACATATCGATCCTTTCTTTGTTAACGGGAACATTGTTTTTGAATTCACAAGAACTAATTCCGATTACAAAAACAGAAGTTTTGACAAAAGTCTCAGAAAATAATACAAGTATTAAAATTTCTGAAGAAGAATTTAATCAAGCTAGAGCAGATTACAGACAAACTAACGCAGTGTTTTTGCCAAATATTTCAGCATCTCATACAGGAATAGCAACGACAAATCCACTGATGGCTTTTGGTTCTAAATTAAATCAAGAAGCTTTAACAGCTAATGATTTTAATCCAGCATTATTAAATGATCCTTCTCAAATAGAAAATTACGCTACTAAGTTTGAAATACAACAACCACTTATTAATATCGATGGAATGTATCAACGTAAAGCTGCAAAGACCAAAATGAATGCTATGGCTTTACAAACGGAACGAACTATAGACTATTTAGATTTTGAAGTAGATAAAGCTTATATGCAATTGCAGTTAGCACATAAAGCTGTAGATGTACTCGAAAAAGCATTAGAAGCTGCTTTAGCAAACAAGAAATTGGCCGATAATAGTTTTAAACAAGGCTATTTACAACGTGCAGATGTATTATCTGTTGAAGTTCGTGTTATTGAAGTTAAAAATCAATTGCAAAATGCAAAAAGTAATGTGCAAAATGCTTCAAACTATTTGTCTTTTTTGATGAATGAAAAAGTAGATGTCGTGTATCAACCAACAGATAGTTTAGAGATTACAATTTTAAGTTTAGATGATAAAAAAATATCAGAAAATAGAGCAGATATCAGAGCAATGCAATTAGCCTCTAATGCTTATCAAACAATGCACAAAGCTGATAAAATGGCGTTTTTACCAACATTAAATGCGTTTGGAAGCTATGAACTATATGATGATCAAATTTTTCAAGCAGATGCCAATGGTTATTTGTTTGGTGCACAACTTAAGTGGGATTTATTTCAAGGATCTAAACGTTTTGGAAAGGCTCAAAAAAGTAAAGCTGAGTATAATAAATCAAAGTTCCAATATGAACAATACGTTTCTCAAAGTCAGTTAGAATTAAATAAAGTAAAACGGATGCTTTTAGATGCTGAAAATAAACTAAAACTAACAACTTTAGCATTAGAACAATCTAAAGAATCATTAAGAATAAGAACTAATAGATTTAGTGAAGGATTAGAAAAAACTTCAGATCTTTTAATTGCTGAAACACAATACGCGCAAAAGCAACTAGAATATTACCAAACAGTTTTTGAATACAATTACGCTCAAGCTTACTTACAATTTTTAACTAAAGAATAATTTTTAAGATGAAGAAATATATTTACCTATTAAGTCTAACAGCAGCGACATTATTTTTGACGAGTTGCGGAAGCAAGGACAAAAAGCCTGTTGCAGATAATACGCCAGCAATAGCTGTAACAACTAGTCAAGTAGAAGCAAATAATAATAGTCCGTTTTTAAGTGTAAGCGGAAAAATACAAGCGTCTAATAGTGCTGACTTAAGTACCAGAATGATGGGTTATGTAAACAAAGTACACGTTAATGTTGGCGATAAAGTTAAAGAAGGTCAATTATTAGTTTCCATAAACAATAGTGATCTACAAGCAAAAAGAGCTCAAGTAAATGCAGGAATTACAGAAGCAACTGCAGCATTCAATAATGCGCAAAAAGATTACAATCGTTTTAAAAATTTGTTTGCAGATAATAGTGCATCACAAAAGGAATTAGATGATATGACGGCTAATTTTAATATGGCAAAAGCACGCTTAGAATCGGCTAATCAAATGAAAAATGAAATCAATGCACAATTTGCTTACAGTAATATTACAGCTCCCTTTAGCGGAGTAATTACAAGTAAAAATGTTGAAGCTGGTAATATGGCAAATCCAGGAGCGCCATTAATTAGTATGGAAACTCCAGGAAGTTTTGAAGTCATGGCAATGGTCCCTGAATCTGAAATTTCTGAAATTAAAAAAGGAACTGTAGTCGATGTTTTAGTAAAATCGATAGGCAAAACGATAAAAGGAAAAGTAATTGAAGTGAGTTCATCTGCTAAACATACTGGTGGACAATATTTAGTAAAAATAGCTTTAGACAAAACAGATGCTAAAATCTTGTCAGGTATGTTTACAACGGTTCAATTTCCTGTAGAAAGAAAAGCAAAATCAGCAATGGTATTAATACCTATGGAAGCTATTGTTACTAACGGACAATTATCTGGAGTCTATACACCAAGTCAAAGTAATACAGCCATGTTACGTTGGTTACGTTTGGGAAGAACTTTTGGAAATCAAGTAGAAGTATTGTCGGGTTTAAATGCAGACGAAACATATATTGTTTCTGCTGAAGGAAAGCTTTACAATGGTGCTAAAATTTCAATTCAATAACTATAAAGCCGCGTTAAGGATAGAAGAGGAAATCCTTTTTACGTCAGTTCGAGTGAATTTGCTTAAGCAAATTTGTATCGAGAACAAGTAAAAAGATTGTAACGGATAGCCTGTTAAAACGCCGAAAAAAATATATAATAATGAAAGAAGGAATCGCAGGAAAAATTGCCAAAGTCTTTATGCAATCGAAGCTTACAGTGCTTTTGATGATTGTGTTTATGGTAGTAGGTGTGTATAGTTCGTTTTTAATTCCGCGTGAGGAAGAACCACAAATTGATGTGCCAATGGCAGACATTTTTGTTGGCTATCCTGGTGCAAGTCCTACTGAAGTCGAATCACGAGTTATTAAACCATTAGAGCAATTAATTTCGAATATCAAAGGCGTAGAGTATGTGTATTCGACATCTATGAAAGAACAAGGAATGGTGATTGTTCAGTTTTATGTTGGCGAAGATATTGAGCGTTCGTTTGTGAAATTATACAACGAAATCAACAAACACATGGATCAAATGCCACAAGGCGTTACGTTTCCTTTGGTGAAAACACGTGCTATTGATGATGTGCCTATGCTTGGTTTAACCTTGTGGAGTGAACATTATGACGACTACCAATTAAGCCAAATGGCATTGGAGTTGGAAGCTGAAATAAAGAAAGTAAACGATGTCTCTACAACACACAAAATTGGAGGTAGAAATCGTCAATTGCGAGTTGTTTTAGATAAAGATAAATTGGCAGCAAGTGGATTAGATTTTTTATCAGTTTCTGAAATGATTAAGGCTAATAATAGTCAGTTAAGTGCTGGTAGTTTTGATAAAAATGACAGCGAGTTTTTGGTGCAAACAGGAACGTTTTTAGAATCGGTTACAGATGTTGAAAATTTAGTTGTTGGAGTGCAACAAAATCAACCAATTTATTTAAAGCAAGTAGCTAAAATTATTGATGGTCCAGAGGTACCTCAGAATTATGTGAGTTTAGGGTTTGGAGCAGGAAGTGAGAAAGCTTCAGATTATAAGTCTGAATATCCAGCTGTAACAATTTCTGTAGCTAAAAGAAAAGGAGCAGATGCAATGAAAATTGCAGAGGTAATTATTGATAAAGTTGAGCATTTGCGTACGACTTTAATTCCAGATGATGTACATGTTGCAGTGACTAGGAATTACGGAGAAACAGCATCTCATAAAGTATCTGAATTGTTATTACACCTTATCGGTTCTATAATTGCTGTAACTATCGTAGTTATGTTGGCAATGGGTTGGCGAGGAGGATTGGTCGTGTTTTTATCGGTTCCAATTACGTTTGCTTTAACGTTGTTGAGTTACTATATGATGGATTATACACTAAACCGAATAACACTTTTCGCTTTAGTGTTTGTAACAGGTATTGTCGTCGATGACTCCATTATTATTGCAGAAAACATGCATCGACATTTTAAGATGAAACGCTTGCCATTTAAACAAGCGGCTTTATATGCAATTAACGAAGTAGGAAATCCAACCATTTTAGCAACATTTACAGTCATAGCTTCAGTTTTACCAATGGCTTTTGTTTCAGGATTAATGGGTCCATATATGGCACCAATGCCAATTGGAGCTTCTATTGCAATGATTTTATCCTTGTTTGTAGCTTTAACAATTACTCCTTATTTAGGTTACATTTTCTTAAGAGAAAAAGATAAAAAAAGAACAGAGGAAAAACCAGAAAAAGCAATAGAAGACACGCTCATTTATAGAATCTATAACAAGTTCGAACGTCCTTTATTAGAAAGTAAAGGCAAACGTTGGTTGTTTTTATTAGGAACTTTTGCAGTGTTAATGGGTACGATGGTTTTATTTTTTACCAATTCGGTTGCTGTAAAAATGCTACCATTTGATAACAAAAATGAATTTCAAGTGGTGATTGATATGCCTGAAGGTACAACGCTTGAACGAACAGGAGTTGTTGCTCAAGAAATCTCACAGTATTTATCGACACGACCAGAAGTTGTTAATTACCAAAACTATGTTGGTACGTCTGCACCAATAACGTTTAATGGATTGGTTCGTCATTACGATTTGCGTGGAGGATCTAATATGGCAGATATTCAAGTGAACTTATTAGATAAAGAAGAGCGTTCTGCACAAAGTCATGATATTGCAAAATTATTGCGTCCTGATATTCAAAAAATTGCAGCTAAATACAATGCAAATGTGAAATTGGTAGAAGTGCCACCAGGACCACCAGTTTTGTCTACAATTGTTGCAGAGGTTTATGGTCCAGATTATGAGGAACAGATAAAGGTGGCTAATAGTGTTCAGAATATTTTAAAAAATACAGATGATGTCGTTGATATAGATTGGATGGTTGAAGATGATCAAACAGAATATCAGTTTGATATTAATAAAGAGAAAGCAATGTTGTATGGTGTGGCACCACAACAAATTGCTTATACCATGAATATGGCATTGTCTAACAAGTCAATTACAAATTTATATGATGAAGATGCAGTGGATCAAATAGGTTTGGTTTTAGCTTTAGATGAAAAGGAAAAATCAACCATTACTGATATTTCACAATTAAAAGTAAAATCGAAACTAGGAAATATGGTGCCAATATCAGATTTGGTGACCATTACCGAAACTACAGCAGCAAAAAGCATTTATCGTAAAAACCAAAAACGAGTGGTGTATGTGATGGCTGATATGGCTGGAGCGTTAGAAAGTCCTGCGTATGCAATTCTTGGGATGGAAGAAAAGTTAAAAGAAATTCCATTACCTAAAGGCTATGAAATTAATGAAATGTATTTAGGGCAACCAGATTTTGAAGATAATTATACTGTTAAATGGGATGGCGAATGGCAAATTACTTTAGAAGTGTTTAGAGATTTAGGAATTGCTTTCTTAGGAGCCATTATTTTAATTTATATTTTGATTGTAGGTTGGTTCCAAAATTTTAAAGCACCAATTGTAATGATGGTTGCGATTCCATTATCCTTAATCGGAATTATTTTAGGACACTGGATTATGGGTGCGTTTTTTACAGCAACATCGTTTATTGGGATGATTGCCTTGGCAGGAATTATGGTTAGAAACTCTGTTTTATTGATAGACTTTATCAACTTACGAACTGCAGAAGGAGTACCACTTAAGCAAGCAGCAATTGAAGCAGGAGCAGTACGAACAACTCCAATTTTACTCACAGCAGGAACCGTTGTTATTGGTGCATTTGTGATTCTGTTTGATCCTATTTTTCAAGGTTTAGCAATTTCATTAATGGGAGGAACTATCGTTTCAACCGTATTGACCTTATTGGTTGTGCCATTGGTGTATTATATGATAGAAAAGAAAAATTATAAATAAATGTCAGGTCTAGCGCAGTCGAGACCTACTAAAATAATGAGAAGTTGATCAAACCAGTTCTCAATTAGATTTAAATAATGTTTTGTCACTCAAAATGACAATATTAATAAAATACAGAAACACATGAAATTAGTTATAGTAACTGTAGTTGATTACTACAAAAGGGATATTATTAGGTTATTTAAAGATGCACAAATTGATAATTTTAGTGAATCTGATATTGAAGGTTTTAAAGCTAATGCATCTGTAAAGATGGTTTCTAGTTGGTTTGTTAGTGAGCAAAGTGGAGCAGATTCGGAAATGTTTTTTTCTTTTACTGAAGATGAAAAAATAAATACTTTATTCAATTTGATAAAAGAATTTAATAATAACCTAGACACCAACAATCCTATTAAAGCGGTTGTGGTTCCTATTGAAAGATATATATAAATTTAAAAAATTAATTAAAATGTTAAATACATATTTTAGAGTGATTGTAGGTTTTATGGTGCTTTTAAGCGTTGTTTTAACCGTTTATGTTAATCCAAATTGGATGTGGTTTACAGTTTTTATAGGAGTAAACCTTATACAATCGGCATTTACAAAATGGTGTTTGTTAGAAACCATTTTGAAGAAGTTAGGAATAAAAAAAGAAGGAGAAAATTGTTCTTCATGTTAAAGAAATTTTTGGTTTTCAATTAAGGATTCCCTTGAAGAAGGGAGTTAAAAAAACGCTTGCAGAAATGTAAGCGTTTTTTGTTTTTAGAAGAAAATTACTGACTTACAGAAGAATCGTTATTTAAGTAAGTAATTAAATATTTAATTTTGTGAATTGCATACGAGTCATGTATAAATTGAAGAGTCATATAACTGTTATTTCTGTACTGTTTTTAATGGTATTGAGCTATGCTCAGAATCCTGTACTTGAGAACATGTCAGATATTTCATCGCTTCCCGATGTTGAGTTCTATGATATTTTAGAAGATGACAATAATTACATCTGGTTGGCGGCAGATAAAGGTTTATTTCGTTATGATGGAACGTCGTATCACCGTTATAGTCATCCTGATCAAAAAGCAAATTCGCTATTTCAATTAAGAGAAGATAATGATGGTAAATTATGGTGCAATAACATATATGGTCAGTTATTTTATGTAAAAAATGAGCAATTATATTTGTTTTTTGATGCTAGTCATTTAGTTAAAGGGCAATTAGCAGCTTATACTATTCTAAAAGATCATATCAGATTGTTTACCATAACTGGCATTTATGATATACATAAAACCACTAAAAAAACAACTAAAGTTTTTGAGGGTTTCTGTCTAAGTAATACTAATTATCAAGGTATTAATTATGTATTCGCAATTAATGAAGAAGGGCAATTAAAAAAGCATGGTGTTTATAAAATAGAAGGAGCAAATCTCACCAAATTGTTAGAAATTGAAAGTTTAAAATTAATACAAAATCCAAAACTGTTTGCTTTTAAAAATGAAGTGTTCTTAACGCATAAAAGTGACCAAGGAAATATCTTCTATCTAATAAATAATAATGATGATGATTCAGTAATTAAAATCGATACGCCTTTCCAATTAAAAGATCAAATCATATATAACCTTTTAAATTTAGAAAACAGTTATTGGTTTTTAACCACAGCAGGGGTGTTTGTTTATGAATTTAAAAACGGACGTTTTATTTTTAAAGAACAGCTTTTTGAAACCGAATCGATAACGGATGTTGAAGTGGATTTCAATAACAATTATTGGTTTGCAACATTAGACAATGGAGTGTTTGTATCTCCAAACTTAAATATTAGGCATGTATCATTAGCATCTACAAAATCTAAAATTACAGCATCCTGTGTTTTAGAGAATAATCGGTTTGTATTAGGTACAAATGATGGTAAATTATTGTTTTACGACAAACTTCAACGATTTAAAGTCTTAGAGTTACCCGGACAAAAAATCATAGGTAATCTATTTCATGATATTCAAAAACAGAAATTAATTGTAAGTATTAACGCTTCAGAGTCTTTTGTTGTGAATTTAGAAAATGATAAAATAACAGATGCTATCTACAAGTTTTCTGTAGCCAAAACCATGTCTAAACTCAACGATACATTATTGTTTTATGGAAACTACAGAGAAGGTATCGTTTATAGTAACCCTTATAATTCAAAGGAGAAAAATATTTTACGTTCTAGTCGTGTAAAGGCCTCTGTCGTTCATGGAGATAAACTGTTAGTGTCTTATATTGATGGTTTGTTTAAGTATGATTTAAACGGATTTTCTTCAGAAGAAATTCAATTTCAAGGCAATAGTTTATTAGTAAATGCCATGAGCAATTCTAGTGAAGCAGTTTGGTTAGCAACTCAGCATAATGGCTTAATGAAGTTTGAGGATCAGATATTAAGTAAACCTTCAATTCAGTTACCAAAAGATGTATTGATAGACGCTGTTCAATCGGATGGAGATGTTTTGTGGATTTCAACCGATTCTGGATTATTTCGCTATAACACGGTAACGAAAAATTTAAAATCTTTGAATGCTCAAGATGGACTAAACACAGCAGTTAATGATTTCCTTGTTCTCAAAGATGTTATTATGGTGAGCTTACCACAATCCCTTTATTTATTACCAAAAGATGAGCGCTTATTCAAAAATTTTAAAACTTCAAAAATTGAAATTAAAGCCATACAGATCAATGATCGTGATACTATTCTGCAATCGCACTACAATCTACCTTATGATTTAAATAAAATCGGATTACAGTTTAATTCTAATGGGTTTCAAACCAATAAACATGTAAAATATCAATATCGTGTTCAGCAATTAGATACCACTTGGCAGAATGTTCCTTTGAGCACCAATGTCGTTAATTTTAATAGTTTAGCAAGTGGTACTTATGAAGTAGAACTAAAAGCGCAAAACGAGAGTGCTCAAGATGCTGTTTTTGCAACGCCCATAACCTTTGTTATTACTAAGCCTTTTTGGGAAACGTATTGGTTTTACGCCATAGTTTTATTAGCTGTAATAGCATTGATTTGGTTGTATTTTAAATGGCGTCTAAAACAAAAAGAAAAGCAACGTATTGTAGAAATTGATAAGATTTTAATGGATAAAAAAATAACCAATTTACGGTTAGAAAATTTGCGTTCGCAGATGAATCCTCATTTTATTTTTAATGCTTTAAACTCCATTCAGGATTATATCGTTTCTAATGAAAAAGAATTAGCAAGTTCTTATTTGGTTAAATTTAGTCGTTTAATCAGAATCTACTTAGATTACAGCCGGCAAAACGAAATAACACTACAGCAAGAATTAAATGCCTTAAAACTGTATTTAGAATTAGAAAAGGTACGTTTTGAAGAAGAACTAAATTACTGTGTTAAAATAGATGAACGTTTAAAAACCAATCAAATTAAAGTCCCTTCATTATTTATACAACCTTATGTAGAAAATGCTTTGAAACATGGTTTACTACATAAATCAAGCAATAGAAAGCTGGTAGTTAATGCACAAATTATTCCGCAAAATAAATTGCAAATTACTGTTGAAGATAACGGTGTTGGTCGCCAAGAATCTGAAACTATTAAACGACCAAATAAGCAGCATAAACCCTTTGCAACTAAAGCGAACCAAGAGCGAGTACATTTATATAAAAACAAATTAAAACAAGATATAACTATTGTCGTTGAAGATTTGTATCATAAAGATCAAACCCCTTCAGGTACTAAAGTGGTTATAACAATGCCTATACAATAAATCTATGAAAGCGATTATTATTGATGACGAAAAACGTGCTAGACATTTGCTGTCTAATTTAATTACAACTCATTGTTCTAGTATTTTAAGTATTGAAGAAGCTCAAGATTTGGCTTCTGGAGTAGAACGCATTAAAGCATCAAAACCCGATATTGTTTTTTTGGATATTGAAATGCCTAAGCAGTCAGGTTTAGAAATTCTCGAGTACTTTCAGGGAGAAATTGATTTTAAAATTATTTTTGTTACGGCCTATAATCAGTATGCTATTGAAGCTTTTAAACTTTCTGCAGTCGATTATTTATTAAAACCTGTAGATACAAGTGAATTAAAAACCGCTGTAGAAAAAGCGGTAGAAGCTATAAAATCTAATAACTTAAACGATCAATTACATAAATTGCGAGCCTCATTAAGACAGTTGTCAATAGATAAAATTGCCTTAGAAATTCCTAAAGGAATAATGTTTGCTTCCCACAATGATATTTTATATTTCGAAGCAGATGGTATGTACACCAATGTACAGCTCATAGACGGTAAGACAAAAACAATATGTAAACCTTTAAAGCATTTTGTAGAGCAGTTAGAAAAGAATGCAATGTTTTTTAAATGCCACCGCTCGTACTTAATTAATCTCAAATATGTAGATGAATTGGTAAAAGATGATGGAGATTATTTATTGATGAGCAATCAAAAACGAATTCCTATTTCAAAGTCTAAACACGATCAGTTTATAGAGGTAGTGAAGGAAACGTTTACCTGATTTAGTTTAGAAAAAAAATAGATGTATTCAGAAAAACCTTACTTGTTTTGTGCTGATTACATAGTTGCTTTGTAGTTGAATAATCATGAAAATTTAACTACAATGAAAAAAACATTACTCTTATTTACAACCTACTTATGTTTGGGTTTGTTTTCGGCTTTTGCCCAAAATGTAAACATTCCAGATGCTAACTTTAAAAGCTATTTGTTAGCCGATTCAGCTATTAACACCAATAGCGATTCCGAAATTTCGGTTGCTGAAGCGCAAGCTTTTACAGGTGAATTATTGGTAAACGGATTATCCATTTCAAACTTAACAGGTATTGAAGCTTTTGTTAATATTACACGATTAGATTGTTATAGTAATAATTTAACGGCTTTAGATGTAAGCAATAACCTTGCATTAACCCGTTTACACTGTGGTTCTAATCAAATTGAAACGTTGGATATTAGTGCAAACACATTAATTACAGATATTCAATGTCATAACAATGGTGTGTTATATGAATTAAACATTGCCAATGGTAATAACAGTAACATTAACTGGATGAAAGCCTATGGTAATAGTTTATCATGTATTCAAATAGATGCTGGTTTTATACCACCAGCAGATGCCGGAATATACAGCCAAGGTTGGACCAAGGGTAACTCAGCAGTTTATGGCGACGATTGTGTTGCTCTTAATCAAGTAGTATACATTCCTGATACCAATTTTAAAAACTTTTTAGTAAGCGATAACAATATCAATTTAAATGGAGATTCTGAAATAACGATGGCAGAAGCACAAGCTACTACCGAGTTAATCATGGATGGTACAGGTATTGCAGATTTAACAGGTATTGAAGCATTTATAAATTTAACACGTTTAGATGTTCCAAATAATAACTTAACTACTATTAATGTTAGTAACAACACCAATCTAATAAGATTACATTGTGGAAGTAATCAATTAACTATATTAGATGTTAGTGACATTTCAACATTAGAACAAGTTCATTGCCAAAACAATCAATTGGTAGAGTTAAACGTAGCCAACGGGAACAATGGTAATTTCTATTACATGAAAGCTTATGGTAATCCAAGTTTAACGTGTATTCAAGTTGATGCAGGCTTTTCACCACCAGCAAACAGTGGTCAGTATGCTGCAGGTTGGACTATAGATAATCAAACAAGTTATAGCGAAAATTGTATACCAGCAGTGTATTATGTAGATGCCAATGCAACAGGTGCTAATGATGGTAGCTCATGGGCAGATGCATACACAAGCATAACTCCTGCTTTAGCAAACACCAATTTAAATGATGCTGTTTGGGTAGCAAAAGGCACGTACACATTAGCAGATAAAAACACACCAATAGCCATTAATACTAACGAAGTGGATATTATTGGTGGTTTTTCAGGAACAGAATCTACTTTAGCAGATAGAGACTTAACAGCTATTCATACTACAAATGCAACCGTTTTTACGGGTGATATAAATGGAGATGATATTGATGGCGATTTCACTTCTAATAAAACCGATAATGCAGAACGTTTATTTGAGTTAAGAACTAGCAACGTCACTTTTGATGGTATTATTTTTGAAAATATTTACGACACCTCACAATCTGGAGGTGTAGAAGAAAACGGGGTGATTTTTATACCTAATAGCTTAAATTCTAATAATTTAAAAATTAAAAACTCGGTATTTAGAAATAACTATTCTAATGGCTATTTACTTAAAATGAGAAAGTTTAATCAAGGATTACTTATTGAAAATACCAAGTTTATAAATAACACCATTGTTAATATGGGATTGGTTCTCGTAGTATCTGATAGTACAAACGGTTATATTTTTACACGTTGGGCAAATGTTTTGGTCGCAGATAACGATATCAATCGTACAGCCTTAGATATTTATAGAGAAGATTGGAGTAACGGAAGTACTTTAGATGTCGTAATTAACAATAGTACGTTTGTTAATAATGATTATAATGGTGATTATGGTAATTCTATTACAGCATCAGGTAATGGAAGTGTAAACCTGAATATTCACAATTCTATCTTTTGGCAGAATACAGTTAATGGTGCGGCAGCAACCAGAGATATTTCCGACGGATGGGATCAGACTTACGATGTGTTCATTAGAAATTCTATTGCAAATGTATCATCAAACGCTGGAACTTACGGGACATTTAGTGCTACAAACGTAACCACTTTAGATCCAGCAATAGATAACTTAAATTTAGATGCTGAATACAAACCAACATCAGCTTCAAATTATATTGTTGATCAAGGAGATAACGCATACTACGATCTAGCTTTATTCGGTGATTTAGATTTATCTGGTAACGATAGAATCTTTAATACTGCTATAGATTTAGGTGTGTATGAGTATAATTCTACATTAGGACTTGATGATGTTTCGGAACATACAAATACAGTAAAAGTTTATCCTAATCCTGTAAATGATAGGTTATTTATTAGTACAACAGCGCAGATAAAAAGTCTTATGATATATAATATTAACGGACAAATGGTTAAGCAATCTAAGGTTGCATCTAACGCTGTGGATGTATCTCAATTGCCAACAGGTCTGTATATGATTCAAATACAAACAGAGAACAATACAATCACTCAAAAATTTATTAAAAATTAATCAAGATTTGATTACTATTTAAAAGCCCACTTAAAAAGTGGGCTTTTATGTTTTTCTATATGTATTATAAATTTTAAATGTGTTATTAGCTTAGCTAAATACAAAGCCTAAAAAAAAAGCGCTTATCATTCGATAAGCGCTTTTTTAATATATTAATATTTGTTTATTAGCTATTTAGCATCACAGGCATAACAAGCATAGTAACATGCTCACCTTCATCTAGTCCATCTGTAGGAGTCAAGATTCCAGCTCTGTTTGGCAAGCTCATTTCTAGTTGTACTTCGTCAGATGTAAGATTGTTCAACATTTCAGTTAAGAAACGTGAGTTAAAGCCAATTTGCATATCGTCACCTTGATAATCACAAGTTAAACGCTCTTCTGCCTTATTGCTATAATCGATATCTTCAGCAGATATGTTTAATTCTGCTCCAGCAATTTTTAGACGGATTTGATGTGTTGTTTTATTTGAAAAAATACTCACACGACGAACAGAGTTTAAAAATTGAGTTCTATCAATCGTTAATTTATTTGGATTCTCTTTCGGAATTACGGCTTCATAATTAGGATACTTTCCATCAATTAAGCGACAAACTAATACTGAGTTATCAAAAGTGAATTTTGCATTAGAATCATTGTACTCAATTGTTAATGCATCATCACTAGTTGCTAAAATTCCTTTTAAAAGATTTAAAGGTTTTTTGGGCATAATGAATTCTGCAACTTGATCTGCTTTTATGTCTTCTCGAGTATATTTTACAAGCTTGTGTGCATCAGTCGCAACAAAGGTTAAGCCTTCTGTTGAAAACTGAAAGAATACACCACTCATCACTGGTCGTAAATCGTCATTTCCAGCAGCAAATATAGTTTTACTAATTGCAGTAGCTAAAATATCTCCTGCAATAGTAGTTTTACTAGGATTGTCAAGTTCTACAGCTTTAGGAAATTCGTTACCATCAGCATAAGCTAAAGCATATTTACCATGATTAGAACTAATTTCAACAGTGTTGTTATCTTCAACAACAAAGGTTAAAGGTTGCTCAGGAAACGTTTTTAAGGTATCTAAAAGTAAGCGAGCAGGCAGAGCGATGCTTCCATCTTCATCACTTTCTACATCTAAAGTAGATGACATAGTAGTTTCAAGATCACTTGCAGACACTGTAAGTTTTGAATCTTTTAATTCAAAAAGAAAATTATCTAAAATAGGAAGTGTATTAGAATTATTAATAACACCACCTAATACTTGTAGTTGTTTGAGTAAATATGTACTGGATACTATAAATTTCATGTGTGATTTATATAATAGAATTGAACAACAAATATATTTTATTAAACTGATACTATTAAGGCTTATTTATACAATTTTATTAACACTTAGTCAATAATCATATTTAAAGCATTTAATATTCTTTTAATTATAGCACATTGTGTATAAAATTAACACTTGTTAGTTTTATACTTTTAAATGATTTATTTTTATAAAAAAAATTAAATCCCTATGAAAAAAAGCACACGAAAAGCACATTTAGTGCTTGCCATTTGTTTATGTATTGCCAGTAATTTATTGGCACAAACTTCAACTCAAAAAAAAGCGATTGCTGACACTTATAATCAAGAATTATTAAAACAGCTAGAGTTAAATTATTCTAGAGTTTTTAAAGCTGATTTTGAAGCAGCAAAAGCTTATGCCGCAGCAAATAATATTCCAGTGACTATTGAAAAAGAAAATGGAGGAATAGCAATTTTACATAAAGTTCTTGAGGATGGATCTTTACTTTATACTTCTACAACTAACGAAGGTGCTGGAATTACAGTTAGAGCTAATAGATTATATCCAGGTCCAACAGGTACATTAGACCTAGAACTAGAAGGTGAAGGTATTGTTATTGGAGTTTGGGATGGTGGATTGGTTTTACCTACGCATGAGCTTCTTGAAGGTAGAGTACAACAAATAGATGGAGCAACAGGACTTAGTAGTCATGCAACTCACGTATCTGGCACGATGATTGGTTCTGGAAATTTTGAAGGAGGAAACGCAAAGGGCATGGCTCCAAAAGCAACCTTGTTAGCAAATGATTTTGATAATGCCTTCGCCGAAATGGTACCTCAAGCTGCAGCAGGTCTTTTACTATCCAATCATTCTTATGGTGTACCTGCCGAAAATGTATCAATAGCATTTTTAGGGAGTTATTCTAATGGTGCAAGATTTTTAGATGAGTTATTATATAACACACCTTATTACACTCCCGTTTATTCTGCAGGTAATGATAGAAATACTGGAGCTAATTCAGATGATGGTGGATATGATCTTTTAACAGGTGATAAAAACGCAAAAAATAATATTGTAGTTGCTGCTGTAAACCAGTTAAATAATTACACAGGAGCAAATAGTGTAGTTATGTCTAACTTTAGTAGTTGGGGACCATCAGATGATGCTAGAATAAAGCCAGATATTTCTGCTAAAGGTGTAGATACGTATTCTTCTGTTGCTAATAGTAATAATTCTTATTCCTATTTTAGTGGTACATCTATGGCTTCACCAAGTGTTACTGGAACTTTAGCATTGTTGCAAGAATTGCATAGTGATATTCATGGTAATTTTATGAAGTCTGCTACATTAAAAGCTTTAATAATACAAACAGCTTTAGAAGCAGGTACGTCTAAAGGACCAGATGCTAGATTTGGTTGGGGTTTATTAAATGCTGAAGGAGCAGCTCAAGCTTTATTAGATGAAGGATTTGAATCTCTTGTTGACGAAAATTCATTGACAAATTCTGGTGTGTATACAAAAACAGTTACTTCTAACGGTGTTGATCCTTTAGTTGTAACTATTGCGTGGACAGATCCTCCTGGAACTATTTCAACCATTGAAGATGATACAACTCCGAGGTTAGTTAATGATTTAGATTTAGTTTTAGAAGACCAAAACGGAAATTTATTTTATCCTTGGGGACTTATTCCAGGCTTTAATAATATTCAAGCTGTTAGATTGACAGTTAACAATAGAGATAACGTTGAAAAAGTAGAGGTTGATGTGCCATCTGGAGATTATACAATAAGAGTAACACATCAAGGAGTCTTAACTGATGGTTTACAGGATTTTTCTTTAATAGCTACTGGTATTACTGAGGCCGATTTCACGTATACGCCTGATAATATTATTAAAGAAGTTTGTGCTAATGAAGTTGCTCAATACGACTTTAACTACGCTTCAAGTACTACTTATAATGGTCCTACAACATTATCTGTTACTGGTTTGCCAACTGGTGCTGTCGCTACTTTTACACCATCAATAATTACTGCTGATGAAGATTTTATTCTTGAAATATCTGGTTTAAATTCTGTAAGTGCCGGATTATATCCTTTTACAGTTACAGCTGCAGGTTCTTCTTTATCAAAAGATACTGATATGACATTAGAAGTTAAAAATGCTGATCCTTTAAATAATCCCGTTTTAGAGTATCCAAATAATGGGGAATCAGAAGTGTTTATCTTTCCTACATTAACTTGGAGTGGTGATGCAAATGCCACAGAGTATGCGGTTGAAGTATCTTTAACATCAGATTTTTCTTCAATTGTTTTTGAATCGGTTACTAACGATACTAATATTGCTGTTTCTGGCTTAGAGAGTAATTCTCTTTATTATTGGAGAGTTAAAGCAATTTCTGAATGTATAGAAGGTGATTTCTCTAATGCATCTTTTACAACAGAGAGTTTAAGTTGTTCAAATGTGGTAACTGCTCAAGATACTCCTTTAGCTATAAGTTTAGTGCCTAATGAAGTACAATCAGTTATTACTATACCTGCTAATGAAGACGTTTTAATTGGTGATATCAATGTAACTATGAATTTAACGCATAGTTGGTTAGCAGATTTAACAATTAGTTTAATAAGTCCTTCTGGTACCGAAGTTATTTTAATGGATGGAGCTTGTGGTGATTTTCAAAATGCGGATGTAATTTTTGATGATAGCGGGATTGCTTTTGAATGTTCTAATTTCAACCTTGGAGTTAGTGGTATGCTAAAAGGGCAAAATTTATTGTCACCATTTATTACTGAAAATTCTGCTGGAAATTGGACATTAAAAGTTGTTGATGGCTACAATCAAGATGGAGGTTCTTTAAATGCTTTTGCTTTAGAGTTTTGTGATACAGCTGGACCATTGAGTATTGCAGATAATACATTAGAAGGTTTTGAATTATTTCCTAATCCAGCAAAAGATTATTTCGAGTTTTCACTGCAAAATCAAAATAGTAACGTAAAACTTAAAGTTTATGATATTAATGGAAGAATATTAATGTCAAAATCATTTAATGCCCAGGATAGAAAAATTTTAGACACAACAAGGTTATCTGCAGGAATTTACTTGGTAGAAATCAATAGTGGTAATCAAAAAGGTGTAAAGAAACTAATTATCAAATAAAGATTTGTATTTCTTAAACATAAAAAAAGACCACAATACTTTGTGGTCTTTTTTTATGTATATTTTCGTTTTCGAATATAACTAAACCCAAATCCAAATAGAGCCAGAATGACCAAAGGCAACGCAATGTTAACAATTTGCCATTTGTTTTTTTCTTCTTCAATTTTTAAGGGGTCTAAAAATTGTAGTGCCACTTCTTTGGTTCTTATTTGTATCAATCCATCATCATTCAATAAATAATTGACTGCATTTTCAAGAAATTCGGTATTGCCAAATCGCCTTCCAGTCATGCGATCAAAACCTAATTCTTGAGGTTTGTTTTTAATCACATCATTTTTTATTACATCACCATCTGCAATGACAATCATTTTTGTAGAAATACTAGTCGTCTTATCATCTGTTAGCTGAAATGGTTTTACACGATTTTTATAAACTGAAGTAAATTCACCTTCTAATAATACAGCTAAAGATTGGTATGGATTGGTATACGTTTTCGGGTCTGGTTCTTTGGTAACGATTTCTAAATCGACTTCACTTGGCACTCCAACTAACTTAGTTAATTGAGAACTTCTTAATAAAATAGTTTTATCTACTGAATTTTTTAAGGTATCAATCTGACTTGCAAAATCAAAACGTACAGGATTAATATTAGTTGTAATTGGATGATTCGGATTATTGGCAGCTAAAGGTGAATAAGGCCATTGTACTGGTTGAAATTGCGCATTACTACCTTCACCTATAGCTAAAGTTATTGGAGCAGAGTAGAGGTCATTAACCATAACTGGATTTATACGCACACCATATTTAAAGAAAAAATCATTAAGATTAAGATCTTTCATAATGGCAACTGCTTTTCCAGAGTTTCTATACAAACTATCTTGATCCATGATAATAGCTTCAGTAAGCCAAAGACTTTTGCCACCTTGCATGGTATATTGATCAAGTACATATTTTTCTTCTTCGGAAAATGGTTCCATGGGTTTCGCCGAAATAATCAAATCGAAATCATTGAGATCATTTAATGTTTTCTGCGGATTGCTAGCTACACTATCTAAAGTAAAAGGTGCTAAAAAGTAATGCTCACCAAGTTTTTGAAGAAAATCGGCAACATAAGCATCTTTAAGTTGCTCATTACCTCTTAAAATGGCTATTTTCTTTCCTTTAGGATTGACTAATTTTTTAAATGCTTCAGCAAATACATATTCTAAATTTTGAATAGAACTATTCACCAATTCTTGATCTGTAGCTCCAATTTTGTTTTTAATAAGTGGAACAATAACTGTTTGTTGATTGTAGCTAGCCAAAGCCCAAGGAATGACAACTTCTTGAGACGTTTTTCCATTCTCTTGAACTGTAATTTGAAAAGGTTGCATACCTCGTTGTGCAAGCTGTTGAATTCGTTGTTCACGTGTAGCCTCATCCTCTAAAGGATTAATAAAATTGAAGATTAAATTATCATTTGAAACAGCAAACTCTTCTAAAATCTGTTGCGTTTCATTTCGTAACCGCCTAAACTCTGAAGGAAAATCACCTTCTAAAAACACATCAATAATTATAGGAGCATCAACAGTTTCAATGGTTTGTTTTGCTGCTTCAGAAAGGGTATAACGTTTGTCTTTAGTTAAATCAAATCGTTTATAGACTTGATTTGAAATCAAATTTATTACAATAATTGCTATTAATGTAATACCAATGATTAGGATATGTTTTTTATTCTTTATCATCAAATTCTATAGCTTCTTTAAAAGGATGTATTGCGATTACGCTATCGTTATCAAAAACGATTTCAATACATTCTTTTTCTGTGTTAAATGCTCCTGGTTCAATTCCTAAACTGTAATTCCATTTATTAGGATCATGGTCTTCTTTTTTGTCGTTCCAACTTAGCCATTCATAGGTTCCTAAAAGCAAATTGACTTCAGATTTTGTTTTGCCAATTAGAACTTCAGAAGCCAACATATCATCAGAGAGTTCGTAACGCAATGCAGGTTTGTCTATCCAAACTTCCGAAGAAAAATATTTCTGATGATGGTAATTACTAAAAATATTAATCATTGGATACACCATATAAAAATAAATAAAAGGCGTTATAATTAAACTCACTAAAAATGTTAGCCATTTACGGTCGTCTATTGTTTTTACAAACAGAAAAACGAGAACAAATACAAAACAGATGATAATGACTAATGCTACAGTAATAATCATTGATTGGCACGTTTAATATTTAATGTTGTCATTACTATAAACAAAGCTGTAATACTTAAAAAGTAAATGATATCTCTTGTGTCTAAAACACCTCGACTCATACTTTTAAAATGTGATTCCATCCCTAGTTTTTCAATATAAAAGGCATCTCCAAACACATTGTAACTAGACAAACCTTCAAATCCAAAATAGAAAAAGAAGCAAATAAATACAGCAATAATAAATGCCACTATTTGATTATCAGAAAGACTCGAAGCAAAAATGCCAATAGCTGTATATGCGGCAACTAAAAATAACAATCCAAAATACGAACCCATGATACTTCCTAGGTCTAAATTGCCTTCTGGACTTCCTAATTTAGAAATGGTATATACATATAATAAGGTCGGAATTAATGCAATAATAATTAATACTAATGCGCCAAGGTATTTTCCAAATACGATATTTAAATGGCTGATTGGTTTGGTAAGTAATAACTCTAATGTACCTTGTTTTTTTTCATCAGAAAAACTTCTCATGGTCACTGCTGGTACTAAGAAAATAAGAATCCAAGGTGCCAATAAAAAAAAGCTAGACAAGTCTGCAAAGCCGTTATCTAAAATATTAAATTCACCTTTAAATAACCAAAGGAATAAACCATTGAGCAATAAAAATACTGCAATCACCAAATAGCCAATTGGAGAAGCAAAGAAGGAGTTGATTTCTTTTTTTAGGATTGCAATCATTTAATTTTCGTTTAACTGTTTTAATTTTTTTCTGAATTTAATGATTTTTACACTGTAAAAGAAAGTAAGTGTTAAGCTATATACAGAAGCAAATAAACTAACCGTTTGTGGAATAGGTTTTTTACTTCCAAGTCTATTAAAAAGAACTGAAACGATTAATAATACAATCCAAATAACCAATGGCGTTATTTGTTTTTTCCAGGTATTTTTAAGTTCGCTTTCAGTCATTAATAATTATTTTAAACTCTCAATCTTATCCACACTCCAGGCCTCTGGTTTCATATTAAACAAAGGTTTCGTTTTTGCCCAAACACCTTTAAACAAATCTGAATGTCTATAATTTTCTAAATCAGCTTCAGAGTTCCAATAACTATACGTAAAAAAGATATTTGTATTGTGTTTATCACGATAGAGTTCTAAAAACAGACAACCTTCAAAAGCTCTTATTTTATCTTTAACAATTTCAAAATCAGATAGAAATTCGTTAATTTTTAAAGGGTCAAATCCCATTTTTACAATACGTACAAACATAAATTATCGTTCTATTAGTTCTATGCCTTTAGGTTCTATAGGTACTGAAACAAAGTTTACGGTCACTGTATCTCTCAATTTTAAACCCATTAAACTTGAAGCACTACCAACGGTATTACAGTCACTTTTATAGACCGCAATTTCTAAATATTCTGAAGAATTAAAAACCACTAAACCTCTACCAGCATCATAGCGTTTTTCTTCTGGAATATCAAAATTAATGGCATCACTATATTTATCATATATCTTTTTAAATTTATAATTACGTGCTGAAATTTCATAGTTGCGAGTCTTTTGAATAGATTCAAAAAATCCACGCTTAATATTAGTCACAACATTTCCATAATTATCAATATAAATCACACTACCTATAATTTGATTTTTTTCATCGTTCACAAACGGAATCAAATTTGTAATTGGTTTAATAGTATCAATTACTTTTCCTATAACTTCCAAAGTTCCTCCTCGAGCAATATGACATGCTACATTTACAAAAACATCTAATACAGGAAAACTCGTAGCAACACGATCATGAATATTAATTTCTACAATCTTTTGCGGAACAATTTCACTACAAATCATACTCATAATACCATTATTAGCACATATAAAGTAGTGATCATTTAGTTGAACAGCTATATGTTTGTTCTCAGGATTGAGTTCAGAATCAATCCCAATCATATGAATCGTTCCCTTTGGAAAGCTACTATAAGCATTCTGAATAATATAAGCAGCTTCAGGAACATTAAATGGTGCAACAGAATGAGAGATATCAACAATTCTCACGTCTGGCAATTCACTATAGATAGCGCCTTTTATAGCACCAGCAAAGTGGTCTTTTTCGCCAAAATCAGTTGTTAATGTGATGATTGCCATAGTTAAACTGCAATTTTTTTTTAATAGTTATAAACTTGGTATTACTGTTATACAAAACTGTTAAAAACTAATCAATATTTTAATCTTAGGGTAACCTAATGAGTTAAATAGTTTAATTATTTTTGATAGAGATGTTATTAAATGATCTTCATTTTCTTTCATCACAAAACTAATAAAAGAAAACAGATTAATTAATAAATCCAATAGCTTTTGAACGAACTTATTTTAGAACTAGAAGAAATTACTCCTAAAGAATTTTTTGGAGCTGAAAATACCAATATTAAAATACTAAAAGAATACTTTCCGAAACTCAAAATTGTTGCCAGAGGTAATAAAATAAAAGCTTATGGCGATGAAGATTTACTTGAAGAGTTTGATCGCAGAATGAACATGCTCATGGAGCACTTTGGTAAATACAACAAACTTGACGAAAATATTATCGAGCGTGTGCTAACAAGCCAAAGTAGTGATGATTATAACACATCAACAAAAAGTGGTGAAGCAATCATACATGGTGTAAATGGTAAAATTATCAAAGCACAAACCGTAAACCAACGAAAACTGGTTGAAAGTATGCGTAAAAATGATATGGTTTTTGCAATAGGTCCAGCAGGAACAGGAAAAACCTATACAGGTGTTGCCTTGGCTGTAAGAGCTTTAAAAAATAAAGAAGTAAAACGAATTATATTAACACGTCCTGCTGTTGAAGCTGGTGAAAATTTAGGATTTCTTCCTGGTGATCTAAAAGAAAAACTAGATCCATACATGCAACCTTTGTACGATGCACTTCGCGATATGATTCCTGCTGAAAAATTAGCTAGCTTTATCGAAAATGGAACCATTCAAATTGCACCTTTAGCTTTTATGCGAGGACGAACCTTAGATAATGCTTTTGTAATCTTAGATGAAGGTCAAAATACAACACATGCGCAAATGAAAATGTTTTTAACACGTATGGGGAAAAATGCTAAGTTCTTACTAACTGGAGATCCTGGTCAAGTAGATTTACCAAGACGATCTATTTCTGGACTAAAAGAAGCATTGCTCGTTCTTAAAAATGTAGATGGTATTGGTATGATTTATCTAGATGATAAAGATGTCATTCGTCACAAATTAGTTAAGAAAGTCATTGAAGCTTATAAGAGTATTGAAAATAGAGAATAGTAATAATATAGTACCAAACTGAACACAATCATAGTGTCAATAAAAAATAAGATGTCAAATAACACCATAATAGATACAAATTTCAATTTCCCTAACCAAAAAAGTGTTTATAAAGGAAAAGTAAGAGCTGTTTATAATATTAATGACGAAGAATTAGTCATGATTGCAACCGATCGCTTATCAGCTTTTGATGTTGTGATGCCAAAAGGTATTCCATATAAAGGTCAAATTTTAAATCAGATTGCGACAAGCATGATGAAAGCTACCGAAGATATAGTACCTAATTGGTTAACAGCAACTCCAGATCCTAATGTTGCTGTTGGTCATTTATGCGAACCGTTTAAAGTAGAAATGGTTATTCGTGGCTATATGTCTGGTCATGCAGCTCGAGAGTACAAAGCAGGACGTCGTATCTTATGTGGTGTTCAAATGCCAGAAGGCATGAAAGAAAACGACAAGTTTCCTAATCCAATTATAACACCTGCTACTAAAGCAGAAATGGGAGACCATGACGAAGATATTTCTAGAGAAGATATTCTTAAACGTGGTATCGTATCTGAAGAAGATTATGTGGTCTTAGAAGATTATACTCGTAAACTCTTCAAACGCGGAACTGAAATTGCTGCTTCAAGAGGATTAATTTTAGTAGATACCAAATATGAATTCGGAAAAACAAAAGACGGTAAAATTGTATTAATTGATGAAATTCACACACCTGATTCTTCAAGATACTTTTATGCAGATGGTTATCAAGATCGTCAAGACAATAACCAACCTCAAAAACAATTATCTAAAGAGTTTGTGCGTCAATGGTTAATTGCAAATAACTTTCAAGGACTAGACGGACAAACCGTTCCTCAAATGAGTGATGAGTACATCAAAACAGTTAGTGATCGTTATATAGAACTCTACGAGAATATTATGGGAGAAAAATTCATTAAAGCAGATGTTTCTAACATTGAGAGTAGGATTGAAGCTAACGTTTTAAAATATTTTGAATAAAAGAATTTGTGTGCAAGTCCAAAATAATAAATTTGATTATTATGAAAAATAGAATTTTAATATTTATAGGGCTGTTACTTTTGAATCAAAAAATTCAAAGTCAAGATATTAAAATTACACTAGGGAAAACTGATTTTGATAATGCGAGCGTTTTGTTAACAAATGGAAAAACTCTAATTGGTGAAGTTCAAGATTTTAACTCACCAAGTACTATTGAAATTGTTGGTAATTCGTTTAGCTTTACAATGTCTGCAACAGAAGAACTAGAAAAAGACTTAAATCTAAATCGTAAACAAATAAAATTCAGAAAAAGTAAAGGTGATCAGTACAAACTAATTTCAGCTGACTCTATTGATACAATCAATTTTTTTGACGATGAACTGAACAAAAACCTCGAATTTAGGAGATTACAAATTGTAAGAAGCATTAACGGAAAAATTAATGAAACCAAACGAACAATATTCTTACCAGTTTTCAAAAAAGATTCTATTAATTTATATGGATACCATTTATATTCAAGTGGACAATATGCAACTACAATTTTCTACCTAAATAATCCGAAAGATAATCTTGCAGTTGCACCATACGATATGCGATTTAACGAAATATTTTCTGCACGAAAAAAACTTATTGAACGAATTGTTAGTTCGTACAAATTTGTTTCTGGAAATTGCCCAACTTTTCATGATTGGCTCGATAAAAAATTTTATTCCCAAACAAGTGAAATTAATAGAGACGATTACAAAAAACTTCAAAAAGAAATAAAAAAGGGTAAAAAAAGTTTTAAATCCAAAGAAGAAAAACTAGAATACGAGAGAGAAAAATGGACTGAATTCTATGTTAAAACTTTTACACCTGCCATCAAAAAATATAAGGAACTGTGTAAGTGATAATCTATCCATAAATCGTTAGAAAAGCAAAGTATTTGTTCAAGCACACCTTAAGCATATCATAAGCATATCATAAGCATATGATAAGCATGGTTTAAGCATGCCATTCTAGGTACCATTCCGAATCAAAATATAGCTAATAAAAAGAATAATTCGTAAATAAAAACCCAACACCAATACAAACAAGGTGTTTAATCAATTGTAAGTATTGTGTATACTCATAAAATATGCCCCATTTTGTTCTGGTTTCATTAAGTTTTTAACTACCAATTAAACCTTTTATAAAAGGCTTAGTCTTAAGCCTTATAATAAAACATCAAATTGGTTAATGAGTAAGAGTATTGTCTTAATAATTTCTTTTTTATGTCTTGGATTTACAACCCAAAATAATTAAATTGGTAAAGTTGCAACCGATTTTAAACTTAGAAATATAGATGGTTCTATGTTTTCTTTGTCAAGTATTAAAGAAGCAAAAGGATATATCGTAGTGTTTACTTGTAATGAATGTCCATTTGCTAAAATGTATGAAGATCGCCTAATTAAAATTCATAATGTGTATGCTCCTAAAGGTTATGCTGTAATTGCCATTAACCCTAATGTAAATGACAATAATGAAAAAGAAAGTTTTACAGCAATGCAAAAAAGAGCAGAAGAAAAGAAATTCCCTTTTGTGTATTTAGCAGATGATAAACACGATATTTTTCCTCAATATGGAGCAGTAAGAACACCTCATGTATTTCTGTTAGATCATGAAAAAAGAGTACAATATATTGGTACTATTGATGATAACGCTAGATCTGCCAATGATGTAAAAGTAAAATATCTAGAAAATGCTATAAAAGCACTTCAAAAAGGTGAAAAACCTGAAGTTAATTTTACGAAAGCTATTGGCTGTCCTGTAAAAGCAATTTAACAACACAACAAAGCGAATAGAATGTGACCTAAATATTCTATTCGCTTTTTTAGTATTTAACAACATGTTTAAATACACGTTTATCTTAAACCAAACTTTAATTGAAGACATATCACATAAAAGTTTTGGTATAAAAAAAAATGGCATTCCACTTAAATTAAGGGTGTTACAAATTAAAACCTTTTACATACACTTATACTTCTAACTAATGCATTTATATTTCTTGCAACGCTATGTTTAATTTTTAATAGCTTGTACAAGACGTCTTATACCTTTATAAATAAATGCGTTGGTCTTCACATAATAAAAGGAAATAAAACAAACACTAATCATAAAAGCAATGGCACCAAGAATAGCTTCAGTAGGATGTAATGCTTTCCACATAAATTGTTTTAAGCCTATACCTGTAAAGCTTCCAAAAATAATTATAAAATGAATCACATATATCGATAAGGTCTTTTGTCCAATTTTACCAATCAGTGATCTCTTCAAAAAGGGTTCAGCAGCATAAAAAACACCAAATAAAAGAAGCACATTTCCAAAACGTGTAAATAAATAATTATAATAAGCACAAGATTTAAATAGTTCAACTTCTGTCCAATAATGAAGTCTCATCAAAAACCAAGAAGAATATTCTATTAATAAAAAGCCAAAAACAAAAAAAGAAACTACAGTAATCAATCGAAACCGGTTTCTATGCACATGAGAAAAGAATACAGTGGCTAAAAAACCACCAAAAGCCGTGAAACCAAACCAAGGTAAAATAGTAAAGATCGAACCATTATCCTTGGTCATATAATTAGCAAATAACTTCGGAATATGACTTAAATCTAAGTTGCGATACAGAGGTTCTGATAAAAAACACAAGCATCCTAACACAAAAAGCAATATAGATAGCAATCGTACATATTTCCGAAGTAAAACATAACAAGCAATAAGTAGTATAATAGATATACCTATGCATTGTAAAACATCAACAATTAAAAAATGCGAGTTAAAATCGCCATATAACCATCCAAAAATATTAATTCGAAGTGCATAACCTATGGCTAACAGTAACAATCCACGATATAAACCTTTTCTAATCCTTGGATGATCATCTCCTTTATCTCTTGCTTTTAAAAGAAGGTATAAAAACACCAGTCCAGATATAGTAAAAAAAGTAGGAGCAGTAATTCCTCTAAAGTAGGACCAAACTTGATAGACAGGGTTTGTTTCATCTCTGTAAATAGGATTTAAAAGCGTATCAATAAAATGACCTTGTAACATCATTAAAATGGCAAATGCGCGTACAGCATCAATGAAGAAAAGTCGATTGCTATTCAAGTAATTCGTTTTAAAATTTAAAGATACTTTAATTTTCAAGGATTGCTAAAACTAAAATAATATCTTAGAGGTGTATTTAGTCTTTCTATGGAACAACTCAATGTCATATCAGAAAAGTTTTCGTCACTAGCTTGGGGAATTCCTTTATTAATTTTACTTATTGGTGGAGGTTTATATCTTCTTATCATTTCAAGGTTTTTACCATTTCGCTTTTTTGGTCATGCCATTCAAGTTTTAAGAGGAAAGTATGACGATCCAAACGATCCTGGTGAAATTAGTCATTTTAAAGCCTTAACAACAGCTTTGTCTTCAACCATTGGTATGGGAAACATTGCAGGTGTTGCATTGGCTATTTCTGTTGGAGGACCAGGAGCTATGTTTTGGATGTGGATTAGTGCCATCGTTGGTATGAGTACTAAATTCTTCACATCAACCTTAGCCATTATGTATCGAGGTAAAGATAGTAATGGCGACTTACAAGGTGGACCAATGTACTTTATTACTGAAGGTCTAGGTAAAAACTGGAAGTTTCTAGCCATTATGTTTTCCTTATTCGGAATGCTAGGTGCTTTACCTGTCGTTAATGTAAATCAATTAAAACAAGCTATAAACGATATAATTTTAATTCCTAATGGTGTCGAAGTAAGCTTAGCTTCAAATTTAACCATTGCAGGAATTTTAGTGGTAATAACATGTGTAGTTATTTTAGGAGGTTTAAAACGAATTAGTTCTATTGCCTCCAAATTGGTACCATCAATGGTGATTCTATATTTTATTTTAGTATTAATTATCTTAGGTATTAATTATTCTGAAGTGCCTAAGTATTTTTTAATGATTTTTACTGATGCTTTTGAAGCCAATTACATCAATGGAGATGCTGTGTTTGGTGGCGCATTAGGTGCTTTGTTATTATTAGGAATAAAGCGAGGTGCTTTTTCTAATGAAGCTGGAATTGGTACTGCACCAATGGCTCATGGTGCTGCTAAAACAGATGAGCCTGTTCGTGAAGGTTTAGTCGCTATGTTAGGTCCTGTAATTGATACATTAATCGTTTGTACATTAACAGCTTTAGCCATTTTAGTAACTGGTGTTTGGGAGACAACTTCAGATAATGGAGTGAGTTTAACAGCATCAGCTTTTCAAGATGCAATACCAGGTTACGGACAGTATTTATTAATGATTTGTGTGTTTGTATTTAGTATATCTTCTTTGTTTTCATATGCCTATTACGGAACAAAATGTATGTCTTTTTTAATAGGAGCAGATAAAAAGCACTATTATAATTACCTCTATATTTTGAGTATTATTCTAGCTGCCACAACATCGTTTAGTACGATGATTAATTTAATAGATGGTATCTTTGCTTTTATGGCTATTCCTACAATGCTGTCAACAATTATTCTAGCGCCTAGAGTTGTCAAAGAAATTAAAGCATATAGAGTACGTATTAAGAATCTTTAAGACTTAGTTATTGAAGATTTAAATTGTTGAGGCGTCATAAGTTCCATTTTTTTAAATTGTCTATTAAAGTAGCTTGTGTTATTAAATCCCGATTTAAAAGCAATTTCAGACATTCTAAAATCTTTAGATTCTTTAATCAGTTTTTTCGAAAACTTAATTTTTTCAGAATTGATATAATCAATGGGAGATACGCCTAAAGTATTTTTAAATTGCTTATGAAAATGAGATGTACTCATATAAGCTTTCTTAGCTAATACATCTACAGTAATATCTTTATTCGTTAAGTTGTCTTTAATGTATTTTATAACCGTTCCTATTCTAGTATCATTAAAAATCTGATTCGGATCATTTATAATCATAGATTTTGCCTTCGTTTGCAAAAGTCTCACTATTAATTCTTGAATCATTAAATCTAATAACACGTCTTTAGATTTGTTATTATTAGTAAAAGTATAGGTAAGGCGTTCAACTAAATGATTTACATCTGCATTATTTATTAAATGAGAAGCCGTATTATCTAAATCCCAATTATTATTTTCATTTTCAATGGCTACATGATGATTAAATTTTTCAACAACTTCATCAATTTTAATGGTATCGATTCCTAAGGCTAAGCATTGTGTCGGATTTTCTTTTGTAGCCAACGGAAAATCAATAACCATTTCCTTATTGGTTGGCATCACTACAGATTCTCCAGGGAAAAAATCAAAAGCTTCAAAGCCATCTATGTGCATAATTTTCTTCCCTGTAAGCATACTGGCTATAATCGGAAAGTTAAAGGTTAACGATACCTTTTCAGCGAGAGCATGCGTTTCATAGATGTTAAGTTCTGCATAATCAGCGCTATACGTTGTTCTGTTTTCTACTAAAGTGGTTAGTTTTCTTGTGTTTTTATGTTGATTTAATAAAGACTTCATACTCAATATTACAAAATTTTAATACATGAATAGTTAAATAAGAGATATGTTCAAAAATATAATAAATACGTTCAAGAGAATTAGAATATGATAAAATAACTTTATCAAAATTAAAGATAATCTATTTTTTAGATTGAAATATTAACTAATTACTAATTAAACACGAATTCATATGAGTTATTCAAAACCTGATTTTAAAGAGAAGTATGGCAATTTTATCAACGGAAAATTTATAGCACCATTAGATGGTCAATATTTTGAAAACACATCTCCAATTGATAATAGTTTAATTGCAAAATATCCACGTTCTCAAAAGGAAGATATTGAGTTAGCTTTAGACGCAGCAAATGCAGCAAAAGAAGCTTGGGGAAATACATCTGCAACAGAACGTGCAACCTTATTAAATAAAGTAGCAGACATTATTGAAGCTAATTTAGAAGAGTTTGCTCTCGTTGAAACTTGTGATAACGGAAAACCAATTCGTGAAACCTTAAATGCAGATGTACCATTAGCAGTTGATCATTGGCGTTATTTTGCTGCTTGTATTCGTTCTGAAGAAGGAAGCGCAACAGAGCTAGATCAAAACACATTATCTATGAATATTAAAGAGCCATTAGGTGTTGTTGGTCAAATTATCCCATGGAATTTCCCACTTTTAATGCTATCCTGGAAATTACCTCCAGCACTTGTTACTGGTAACTGTGTTGTTTTAAAACCAGCAGAACAAACACCATCATCTGCAACCTTATTAATGGAAAAAATTGCAGAAGTGTTTCCTCCAGGTGTAGTAAACGTAGTGCATGGTTTTGGTCCAGAAGCAGGAAAGCCTTTAGCGTCAAGCCCAAGAGTAGATAAAGTTGCCTTTACAGGAGAAACAACAACAGGACAACTAATTATGCAGTATGCCTCTAAAAATCTAAATCCAGTAACTATGGAATTAGGTGGGAAATCGCCTAATATTTTCTTTAATTCGGTTATGGATGCAGACGATGCTTATTTAGATAAAGCTATTGAAGGTGCTGTTTTATTTGCATTCAATCAAGGTGAAGTGTGTACATGTCCTTCAAGAATTCTAGTACAAGAAGATATTTACGATGCTTTTATAGAACGTGTTATTGAGCGTACAAATGCCATAATTCAAGATAATCCTTATGATGTAAATACAATGGTAGGAGCACAAGCTTCTAACGATCAATATGAAAAAATACAATCCTACTTTAAAATTGGTAAAGATGAAGGAGCAAAAGTATTAACAGGAGGATCTGCTAACACATTAGATGGTAATTTGGCTAATGGCTTCTATATTAAACCAACGATATTAGAAGGTCATAATAAAATGAGAGTCTTTCAAGAAGAAATTTTCGGACCAGTAGCTTGTGTTACTAAATTTAAAGATGAAGCTGAAGCATTAGAAATTGCGAATGATACACTTTACGGACTAGGAGCAGGTGTTTGGACACGTGATGCACATCAATTATATCAAATTCCTAGAGCAATAAAGGCTGGTCGTGTTTGGGTAAACTGTTATCATGCATATCCTGCTCATGCACCATTCGGAGGCTATAAAAAATCTGGATTTGGTAGAGAAAATCATGTGATGATGCTTAATTATTATCGCCAAACCAAAAACATGCTAATTTCTTATGATAAAAACAAATTAGGGTTCTTTTAGTAGAACAAATTAATAGCACTAAAGGCTGAATTAACGGATAAATTCAGCCTTTTTAATATCACAAAATTTATGAAAAGAGTAGCAATTACAGAAAAAGCATCTAAAGTATTAGAACAATTAAAAACAAAACATGGTGAATTAATTTTTCATCAAAGTGGAGGTTGTTGTGATGGTTCTGCGCCTATGTTATTAGAAAAAGATGATATGTATTTAGATGAAAGTGATATTCTTTTAGGAACATTAAATGGCGTTAATTTTTATATGAACCAAGACCAATTTGAATACTGGAAACATACACACTTAACAGTTGATGTTACTGAAGGTCGAGGAGCCAGCTTTTCTTTGGAAATTCCTTTAGGTCTTCGATTTTTTATTCATTCTAGATTATTAACAAAAGAAGAGGAAGTTTTTTTTAATGTATAATACAATTAAAATATAGTTAGCTATATTTCATTTTGATAATTTAAGCTCTGTAAATCAATATTATTCTTGATTTTAGAGCTTTTTTTTATGGTAATATTTATTTTTTTAACATTGTATTGTTGTTTTATTGCTAAATTGATATATTTATGCTAAATTAATATATATGACTGTAGATTTATGCCCAAATTGTGGCTCTGACCAATACATTAAAAGTGGAATTGTTAACAATAGGCAACGTTATAAGTGTAAAAAATGCAACTATTTTTTTTCAGTAAATAAGATAGGAAAGAAGATAGATGATTATTACGTTAACAAATCATTGCAATTATATTTAGAAGGGTTAACCTATCGTGAAATCGAACGAATTTTAGGAATCTCTCATGTTAGTATCATGAATTGGGTAAAAAAATACAATATAAAGCGTCCATATAACTCAAATTATCATCCAACATATAAGATTTTAAACGCAAAAGAGTTAGGAGATTATTTTAGTAATGCAAAAAATATAAAAGGAGCAGGTGTTGTTGTTACTGAATTAGGAGATAAATTTATGTTAATTAAATGGGAACGATTTAAAGATTAGTATAATAAATTAACAAAAAAATATATTAGTTTTCTGTTAATAGATAGTTTTTAAGAGCTTAGTAGTGCACACAAAATCAATTAACTACTAATTAATCCTTTTAAACTATGAGAAAATATTGCCTTTTATTGGTTGGATTCTTTTTAATGTTCTTCCAATTTATGACTGCTCAAGGTTCTCCTGATTATACAGGTGGACTGAAATTTAAATTGAATGAAGAAGGCTCTAAATACCTTCGACTAATTTCTTGGGCTCAAGTTCAAGCTAATTATAACACAGACGATACTTTTGATGCCAATGGAAACGAAAACAGTAAATTAAATTTTAATTTACGTCGTGCTCGTGTTTTAATGTTTGCGCAAATTAACAAAGACTTTTTAATCTTAACTCACTTCGGATTAAATAGCTTAACGAGTTCAACTTTAAGTCCAACTGGAAAAGGTGATGGTTCTCAACTCTTTTTTCACGATGTTTGGGCACAATACAACATAGGAGAAAATCATACTGTTGGTGGAGGACTGCACTATTTTAATGGTATTTCTAGATTAAACAATCAAAGTACTCTAAATATGATGACCTTAGATAACAATCGTCAATCTTGGGCAACTATTGGATTGTCAGATCAGTTTGCACGTCATTTAGGTGTTTTTGCAAAAGGAAAGTTTAATAAACTTCAATATCGTGTTGCTATAAACGATGCTTCAGTATCAACTTTAGATACTCGTACTGCTGTTGCTGGTGAAGCTGTTTATAACGGTCGAACTACTTTAGGGTCTAAAGATGCAGGCAAAACATATGCAGGTTATTTTGATTATAATTTTTTAGATCAAGAGTCTAATTTTCTACCTTATAAAGTAGGTAGTTATTTAGGTGGAAAAAAAGTATTTAATGTTGGAGCAGGATTCTTCTTGCATCCAAAAGGATCTGTAATAGATACAGGTACAGCTTTAGCACCAAATCTTGAAGGTGAAGATGTAGCCATTTTTGCAGTAGATGCTTTTTATGATGCTCCTCTTGGAAATAATGGAAGTGCTATTACTGCTTATGCAGTATATCAAAATAGCGACTATGGTAAAAACTATTTGTATAGTGCTTATGGTACTGGAAGCATGATTTACGGCCATGTTGGTTATGTCTTCAAAGGCGATGTAACTAAAACAAGATTTCAGCCTTATGTAAGTTATGGCTCGCATAGTTATGATGCTGTAAGTGATGATAGATCTACGTTAGGAGTAGGTGTAAATGCCTACATGAGTGGACATAATTCAAAATTAACTTTAGAGTATAATAATCAGCAATTTGGAGCTTTAGACGCAAGTACTATTTCTCTTCAGGCAATGATTTATCTATAAAAACAAACAACTATGAGTAATAAACAAAATCACGCATCTGCGTACTGGAAAGAAAACATAAAGTATTTAGTAATACTACTTTCAATATGGTTTATAGTATCCTTTGGATGTGGCATACTATTTAGAGATGCTTTAAATGAATTTAGACTTGGTGGCTTTAAACTAGGATTCTGGTTTGCGCAACAAGGTTCCATATATGTATTCGTTATTTTAATTTTCGTTTACGTAAGATTAATGAATAAACTAGATAAAAAATATGGTTACGACGAGTAATCCTTAACTAAACTTAAAACAATAAAAATTATGAGTGTACAATTTTGGACATGGTTATTAGTCGGGATTACTTTCGCCTTATATTTTGGAATCGCAATTTGGGCTAGAGCTGGCTCAACAAAAGAATTTTATGTTGCTGGTGGAGGCGTTTCTCCCTTAGCAAATGGTATGGCTACAGCAGCAGATTGGATGAGTGCAGCCTCTTTTATTAGTATGGCAGGAATTATTTCTTTCGCAGGTTATGATGGTTCTGTGTATCTTATGGGCTGGACAGGTGGATATGTGCTCTTGGCATTACTATTAGCACCTTATTTACGTAAGTTTGGGAAGTTTACAGTTCCTGATTTTATTGGAGATCGATATTATTCAAATACAGCACGAACAGTAGCAGTAATTTGTGCTTTAATTGTATCCTTTACGTACGTTGCAGGACAAATGCGTGGTGTAGGAATTGTGTTTTCTCAATTCTTACAAGTAGATATAAACCTAGGTGTAATTATAGGAATGACAGTCGTTCTAACCTTCGCTTTATTAGGAGGAATGAAAGGAATTACATACACGCAAGTAGCTCAATATTGTGTATTAATCTTTGCTTTTATGGTTCCAGCATTTTTCATCTCGATGCAAATGACGGGAAATATCATTCCACAACTAGGAATGGGAGGATCGATTGAAGGAGGAGAGTTCTTACTTGATAAATTAGATAAATTGCATACAGAACTAGGATTTAATGAGTACACAAGTGGTACAAAAAGTACCTGGGATGTATTTGCCATAACCTTAGCTTTAATGACAGGAACTGCTGGATTACCTCATGTTATAGTGCGTTTCTTTACAGTGCCTAAAGTAAAAGATGCACGTAAATCTGCTGGGTATGCATTATTCTTAATTGCAATTTTATATACAACAGCACCTGCTATTGCGGTGTTTTCTAGAACAAACTTAATTGAAACAGTAAGTAATAAAGAATATTCAGAAATACCAGAATGGTTTAAAAACTGGGAGAATACAGGATTAATAGCTTGGTCTGATAAAAATGGAGATGGTAAAATTCAGTATGTGGCAGGTGATGCTCTTTCAAGTAAAAAGCCAATATATACTGATGTAAGAGGAGCACATGGAGAACGTGTTGTTTCTAATGTTAGTGATGCCTCAAATGAATTATACGTAGATAGAGATATCATGGTATTGGCAAATCCTGAAATTGCAAATTTACCTAATTGGGTAATTGCTTTAGTTGCAGCTGGAGGATTGGCAGCAGCTTTATCGACTGCAGCAGGATTGCTATTAGTAATTTCTACCTCAGTTTCTCACGATTTAATAAAAAAACAATTAAGACCAAATATTTCAGATAAAGCGGAATTGAGAGTAGCAAGAATTTCAATTTTTGTAGCGATTTTAATTGCAGGTTACTTTGGTATTAATCCACCAGGTTTTGTCGCCGCAGTCGTCGCCCTGGCATTCGGACTCGCAGCAGCTTCCTTTTTTCCTGCTATTATTTTGGGAATATTTGATAAGCGTATGAATAGTCAAGGTGCTATTTCAGGTATGGTTGTAGGTATTGTTTTGATGTTATTCTACATGATGAAATTTAAACTGAATATGTTTGGAGGTGGTACAAGTGCAGATTGGTGGTTTGGTACTTCTCCTGAAGGGTTTGGGACTATAGCAATGTGCGTAAATATTGTAATTTCATTAGTAGTATCTCGAATGACAGCAGCTCCACCACAAAATGTTCAAGATATGGTTGAGAGTATAAGAATACCTTCTGGAGCAGGTGAAGCTTCAGACCATTAAATGTTTGTTCTTATTTAAATAATTTGAACTTAATTTAGTTAGTTAGTAAATCAGCATTACTTAATTGTAATGCTGATTTCTTATATTGTTAATTATTTCTAATTTCTCCGGAATTATATATAACTAAAAATGAAAAAACGTCACGAACAAAAACTTGTCGTATTATCGATAGCATTATTTTTAATGTTTAATATGCCTTTTATACTTGTTTTTAATTTTGAAGATGCTGTTTTAGGCGTACCAATTTTATATTTCTCTATATTTTCAATTTGGTTATTATCTATAGTGATTTCATACATCGTATTAAAACGTCATTATGAGTAATTACGCTTTAATCACCATAATTATTATCTATTTAGCAGTGTTGTTTTACATTGCTTTTCTTGCTGAAAAAAAAAGACAAAGTAAATGGGTTAACAATCCATATGTGTATACCTTGTCTTTAGCGGTATATTGTTCTGCTTGGACTTATTATGGTAGTGTCGGAATTGCAGCAAACTCAGGAATTAACTTTTTGCCTATTTATTTAGGACCAGTGATAGCTGCTCCTTTATGGATCATAGTTCTTCGGAAAATCATTAGAATTTCTAAACAACATAAAATTTCATCTATAGCAGATTTTATCTCTTTACGTTACGGAAACAATAGATTTCTTGCTGCATTAGTCACTATTATTTGTCTATTTGGGACTCTGCCATACATTTCATTGCAGCTAAAAGCTGTTTCTGAAACCTTTGGTATCATGTCTGATGAGACTAGTTATGTTTCCACAACTGTAATCGATGATTCTACATTTTATGTCGCCTTATTGTTAGCTATTTTTGCTGCTTTTTTTGGTACGCAAAATACAGATGCTTCCGAGAAACATAAAGGAATTATAGCTTCTGTTGCATTTGAATCTGTTTTAAAACTCGTATTCTTTTTAATAATTGGAGCTTATGTTGCGTTTTACTTATTTGATGGTACTACAGATATTTATAATCAAATATCTATAACCAAAAACTTTGAACAGCTTACAACGCTAAACGGAGTCGAAGATGGGTTTAATTGGTTTTTTTTAATAGCCTTATCATTTATGTCTATCTTTTTGTTACCTAGACAGTTTCAAGTTTCTGTTTTAGAAAACAATAGAGAAAAACATTTAAAAAAAGCTATTTGGTTGTTTCCATTATATTTATTGTTATTCAATCTCTTTGTAATTTTTATTGCATGGGCTGGAAAGCTCTCTTTCGGAAGTACCGAAAATGCAGAATATTACACCTTGTTGCTGCCTTTAGAACACGGAAATTCTTTTTTGGCAACTCTTGTTTTTTTAGGTGGTTTTTCAGCAGTTATATCTATGGTTATTGTATCTACATTAGCTTTATCTACGATGGTGAGTAATAACTTGATTATTCCTTATGGTTTTTTAGATAAGTTTATTAAAAACCAACCAGAACGTAACTCTAAATACATAAAAAATATTCGTCGTATTTCTATATTCACGATTATCATAGCTGCATATTTCTTTTATGTATCGTTTTCAAAAGCATTATCGTTGTATTCTATTGGCTTAATATCATTTGTTATTATTTCGCAACTAGCACCTTCTTTTTTTATTGGTTTATTTTGGAATAGAGGGTCTTCAAAAGCAGCAATTATAGGTATGTGTATTGGCTTCTTCATTGCAGTATATACTTTGGTTTTGCCATTTACATTGCGCACATTTACAGGGACAGATGATTTTACACAATTTGGATTATTCGGTATAATAGCTTTAAAACCGTATGCGCTGTTTGGTATTGATTTTTTAAGTCCTCCAGCACACGCATTCTTTTGGAGTATGACGTTTAATTTGTTTTGCTACTTAATTTTTTCGTTAACTTCAAAAGGAAACTATAGAGAGCGTAATTATGCCGAAATGTTTGTAGATAGTAAAAATTTTACAAACCTTCAAGACAGTGCATTGGTTTGGAAAGGTGAAGCTTATGTTGCAGATATTAAAAATGTATTGATACGATTTTTAGGTGAAAAAAGAGCCGCTCGAGCTTTAAATATTTTCTTTACTAAATATAAATTGCCTCAAGACACACAGTTGGCAGATGCAAGACTGATTAATTTTTCTGAAAAATTACTTACTGGAAGTATTGGTTCTGCATCAGCGAAAATATTAATAGCGAGTGTGGTAAAGGAAGAACAAATTAGTTTGGTTGAAGTATTAAAGATTCTAGAAGAATCTAAAGAAAACATCGTCAGTAATAAAGTACTGTTAGAAAAGTCTAATGAGTTAACACAATTATCTTCTAAGCTTAAGGATGCTAATGAAGAGTTGATTTCTAAAGACAAACAAAAAGATGAATTTTTAGACACTGTTGCACATGAGTTAAAAACACCGATTACAGGCATAAGAGCAGCAACTGAATTATTAATGGATGAGGAGGATGACATGCCAAAAGAAATTAAAGCTCAATTCTTAAAAAATATTCTTCAAGATTCCGATCGTTTAGGACGATTAATTCATAATATTTTAGATTTTGAAAAACTAGAAACTGGTCGTTTACATTTGGATATGCAGTATCAAGACATTCAAAAAACCATAACTAAAGCGATTCATAGCATTTCACAAATTGCAGCAAAAAAAGAAGTACAAATTATTAATAAAAATACACATGCTTTTAAAACTAATTATGATGAAGATCGTATCCTACAAGTATTAACCAATTTATTATCTAATGCAATTAAGTTTAGTGAGCCTAAAACAGGACTAATTGAAGTCGATTTTAAATTAGGAAATAACTTCGTGGAAATCTCTGTAAGTGATAATGGTAAAGGGATTCCTGAAGAAGATCATCAATATATTTTTGATAAATTTTACCAATCTCAAGACCAAAATACTCGAAAACCTCAAGGTAGCGGATTAGGTTTAGCCATTACCAAACAAATAGTTGAAAAACATAACGGAAAAATTTGGGCAAAAAAAGGTGTAAAAAATGGCGCAATACTTGTTTTTAAAATACCTTTTAAGTAAATTGTTGCTTTAAAGTATGAAGAAGAAAATTTTAATTGTTGACGACGAACCAAATATTGTAATGTCGTTAGAATATACCTTCAAAAAACAAGATTTTGAAGTGTTTATAGCAAGAGATGGAAGTGAAGCTTTAGAAATATTAAAATATCATATTCCTAACGTAGTTTTGCTAGATATTATGATGCCAAATGTTGATGGCTACCAGACCTTAACACACATAAAAAATACAGACAGTTTAAAAAATACCAAAGTAGTGTTTTTAACTGCAAAAAATAAAGCTTCAGATATTGAAAAGGGTTTAAAACTTGGAGCAGATAAATATTTAACAAAACCTTTTTCAGTAAAAAAAATAGTTTCAGAAATAATGGAACTTATAACTTAGAAATAAATTTTTAAGTTTTTCTTAAATTGGTTTTGTGTGCAAACAAACTAAGTTTAATTAAAGTTTAAAGACATGAAATTTCGCATCAATCCATTAGTGTCAGATATTATCATTAGTATCTACGTAGTGGCTACCCTTTTTTTAAGGTTTAAATTCGAAAACGAAACCAATATAAGTCCCATGCTGTCTATAGTAATGGGTATTTGTTTTGTCGTTATTATATGGGTACTTGTAAAACTAAAAGTGCTTAATCCTAATTGGTTTGGCTTACTGAATTCTAAAAACAGTCAGTCATGAAATACCAAGAATTTTACCAAGAAAGCATACAGTATCCAGAACAATTTTGGAGTAAACAAGCTATGCAACTCGATTGGTTTAAAGAACCAAAGATCATAATATCTAAAGATAAATATGATTATACACAATGGTTTGAAGATGGACAACTTAACTTAAGTTATTTGTGCATAGACAAACATATTAAAGATGGTTTTGGAGAACAAAATGCTATAATTTATGATTCACCAGTAACCAATACCATACAACACATTACCTTCAATCAATTACACCATGAAGTATCTAAACTAGCTGGTGGATTACTAGGTTTAGGTCTCAAAAAAGGAGATACCTGTATTATTTATATGCCCATGATTCCGCAAGCACTTTATGCAATGTTAGCTTGTGTTAGAATAGGTGTTATTCATTCAGTTGTGTTTGGTGGTTTTGCTCCACATGAGCTAGCTATTCGTATTGATGATTGTAAGCCAAAAGCCATTATTACAGCGTCTAACGGAGTAGAAATAGAACGCATTATTCATTATAAACCTTATGTAGATGAAGCCATTATTAAATCTAAATATAAGCCTGAACATGTAGTTATTTATGATAGGCAACTTGGCGTTGAAATTCCTAAGAAAAACTACGATATAGATTATACAACTTTAGTGGAAGAATCACCTTCAGTGGAAGCTATTTCTGTTGCTTCAACACATCCTTCTTATATTTTATATACTTCAGGAACAACAGGAACTCCTAAAGGAATTATTAGAGATACAGGTGGTTATGCAACCGCTTTAAAATTCTCAATGAAATACATTTATGGAGTTGATGAAGGAGATGCCTTTTGGGCTGCAAGTGATGTTGGTTGGGTTGTAGGACATAGTTATATTACGTATGGTCCTTTATTAAATAGAAACACAACTATTTTATTTGAAGGAAAACCTATTAGAACTCCTGATGCATCTACGTTTTGGCGTGTCATTAGTGAACATAATGTAAAGGTTATGTTTACGGCTCCAACAGCAATTAGAGCCATAAAAAAAGAAGATCCTAATGGAGAGTTATTGAAACAATTTGATTTATCTTGTTTGAAATATCAGTTTTTAGCAGGCGAGCGTTGCGATGTTGCTACTTTAAATTGGACAGAAGAAAAACTCAATGTACCTGTTATTGATCATTGGTGGCAAACCGAAAGTGGTTGGCCAATGCTAGCCAATATGGTTGGAGTAGGTTTAAGAGAAGTGAAACCAGGATCAGCAAGTTATCCTGTGTGTGGCTATGATATTCAAATTTTAAATGAAGAAGGTGAAGAAGTAGAATCTAGCGTAGAAGGTTATGTAGCCGTAAAACTACCATTACCTCCAGGAACATTAAGTAACCTTTGGGGAAATCCTGAGCGTTTTAAATCTGGATATTTAGAGCGTTTTCCGGGTTTTTATTTTTCAGGAGATGGAGGCTATAAAGATGAAGATGGTTATGTATTTATTACAGGTCGTGTTGATGATATTATTAACGTTGCAGGTCATAGATTATCTACAGCAGAAATGGAAGAAATTGTAGCTTCTCATAAAGCCGTTGCAGAGTGTGCAGTATTTGGTGTGCATTGTGAAATTAAAGGTCAAAAACCTTTAGGTTTAGTGGTCTTAAAATCAGAAGTAGATTCCGAAGAACGAGTAATTCAAAAAGAAATTATACAAGATGTTCGAAAAGAAATAGGTGCTGTAGCATCGTTTAGAGATGTGTTAATTGTAAGTCGGTTACCAAAAACACGAAGTGGAAAAATTCTACGTAAATTGTTGCGAAATATCGCAGACGAACAGCAGTACAACATACCATCTACTATAGATGATGTTACTATTATAGACGACATAAAAAATGTATATCAAGCCCATCGTATTGGGATTCATAAATAAAACAAAAATGACATAATAACTTCTTTCAACAAATTTTTATAGAAAGAATATAGTGTCTCAATAAAATTTAAAATAACAATTATGAGTAATTATCATATAAAACATTTAGAAGAATATTATCAAGTTTATAGAAAATCGGTTAGAAATCCAGAAAGCTTTTGGGAAGAAATCGCTGAAGAGCATTTCTTATGGAGAAAAAAATGGGATAACGTTTTAAATTGGGATTTTACAAAACCAGAAGTAAAATGGTTTGAAGGAGCAAAGCTGAATATTACAGAAAACTGTATCGACAGGCATTTAGCCACAAGAGGAGAAAAAACGGCAATTTTATTTGAACCAAATGATCCAAAAGAAGGAGCAGAGCATATTACTTACAGACAACTGTATCATCGTGTCAACCAATTTGCAAATGTATTAAAAGAACAAGGTGTAAAAAAAGGTGACCGCGTTTGTATTTATGTACCTATGATTCCTGAATTAGCCATTTCTGTTTTAGCTTGTGCTAGAATTGGAGCAATACATTCTGTAGTTTTTGCTGGTTTTTCTTCAACTGCTTTAGCGACTAGAATTAATGATAGTGACTGTAAAATGGTTATAACTTCTGATGGTTCTTTTCGTGGATCAAAAACGATCGATTTAAAAGGGATTGTAGATGAAGCTTTAGAGTCTTGTTCAGGTGTTAAAACTGTTTTAGTCGCAAAGCGAATCAATTCAGATATAACGATGAAAGAAGGGAGAGATAAATGGTTACAACCATTATTAGATGCAGCTTCAGACCAATGTGTTGCTGAAGTTATGGATGCTGAAGATCCGTTATTTATTTTATATACGTCTGGTTCTACAGGAAAACCAAAAGGAATGGTTCATACCACTGGTGGTTATATGGTATATACTGCTTATTCATTTAAAAATGCTTTTCAGTATAGAGAAAATGATGTGTATTGGTGTACAGCAGATATTGGTTGGATTACTGGACATTCTTATATTGTGTATGGACCATTAGCTAATGGAGCGACAACTGTTATGTTTGAGGGTGTGCCGAGTTATCCAGATTTCGGACGGTTTTGGGATATTGTTGATAAACACAAAGTAACTCAATTTTATACAGCACCAACAGCTATTCGTGCTTTAGCAAAACAAGGTGTTGAACTTGTTGAAAAATACGACTTGTCTTCTTTAAAAGTTCTAGGAAGTGTTGGAGAACCTATTAACGAAGAAGCGTGGCATTGGTATAATGATAATGTAGGAAAAGGACAAAGTCCAATTATAGATTCTTGGTGGCAAACTGAAACAGGTGGAATTATGATTACTCCAATTCCTTATGTTACACCAACAAAACCAACCTATGCAACCTTACCTTTTATAGGAATTCAGCCTTGTTTAATGGATGAAAATGGTGAAGAACAAAAAGGAAATCAAGTTGAAGGTCGTTTGTGTATTAAGTTTCCTTGGCCTAGTATTGCACGTACGATTTGGGGTAATCACCAACGTTATAAAGACACCTATTTTTCAACCTATGAAAATAAGTATTTCACAGGAGATGGAGCATTACGTGATGAAGTTGGTTATTATAGAATAACAGGCCGAGTTGATGATGTTATAATTGTTTCTGGTCATAATTTAGGAACAGCACCAATTGAAGATGCTATTAATGAACATCCAGCGATTGCAGAAAGTGCTATTGTTGGTTTTCCACATGACATTAAAGGAAGTGCACTGTATGGTTATGTCACATTAAAAGATGCAGGTGAAACGAGAAATCATGATAATCTTCGTAAAGAAATTAACCAATTAATTGCTGATAGAATTGGACCAATTGCGAAACTAGATAAGATTCAATTTACAAAAGGTTTACCCAAAACACGTAGTGGTAAGATAATGAGACGTATATTGCGTAAAATTGCAGAAAATGACACTAGTAATTTAGGAGATATAAGTACGCTTTTAAATCCTGAAGTAGTGCAAGATATTATGGATAATGCTATATGATTTGATGGAATGACAAAAAAACTTGGTTTTACTATTTTTGCAGGCTTATGTATCATCATTGGTTTATATCCTTTGTTGTACTTTATAATTGATACAAAGTTTGGAATATTAACTTCAAAAAGTGCTTTATTATTAAATGATGACCTTTGGAATATTGCCTTTTATACGCATATTTCATTAGGAGGACTTGCGCTTTTAATAGGTTGGACACAGTTTAGTAAAAACCTTAGAGTAAAGAATATAAATCTGCATCGCAATTTGGGTAAAATCTATTTGATTTCTGTTTTGTTTAGTGGGTTTTCAGGATTGTATATTGCTTACTTTGCTACAGGAGGAATCATATCTACATTTGGTTTCTCCTGTTTGGCAATTATTTGGTTGTTCACATCAATTAGAGCTTTTTTAGAAATTAAAAATGGTAGCATAAGGAAACATCAAAAATTCATGATTTACAGTTATGCAGCTTGTTTTGCAGCTGTTACTCTAAGAATTTGGATGCCAATTTTAACCGCTATTTTTCAAGATTTTATAACAGCTTATAGAATTGTAGCTTGGTTGTGTTGGCTCCCTAACATAATAGTTGCAAAATATATAATAAGTGACTTAAGGTTAAATAAACCTAAGTTTTAAATCCAGTTAAAAAAGTCTTTAAGAATCAGTCTTTTTTTCTTTTTTCTAAGTAAAGAAGTTAGTTTTAAAAATAGTAAGCCAGTTAAATAAGCATCTCCAGAAGCTGTATGCCTATCATGCATTGGAATATTAAACATTTTACACAAGTCATCCAAACTGTATGGTTTTTCCTCTTTTATGTATTTTGTTTTTTTATAGAGAAGACCAGTATCAATAACTTTATTTTTTAGTTTAGGTAAATTCATACGTTTCAAAGCTTCATTTATCATAGCAACATCAAAAGCAGCATGGTGCGCCACTAATATTGCATTTTCAATGTGAATTAGAAATACTTTTATAGCTTCAGTTTCATCAATCTTTTCGATAGTACCTTGTTTTAAAAGTCCATGTATTTCTGCAGTTTTGGTATTGAAAACGGACTGGTTTAAATAACATTCTAAATAATCTGATACATCAATTTGAAATTTTTTAATCGCAATAGTTCCAATAGATAATATCCGATCAGATTTTGGGTTCAAACCTGTTGTTTCAGTGTCAAAAACCACAAACCTAGTGTTGTTTAAATCGTTTTGTTTTTGTTTAAAAGTAGCTTTATAAGTTTCATAAAACTCAGGGTAATTATGATGTCGTTTAAACCAATTCATTACATTAATTGTGATAATTTAAATCTAACTAGAACAAGTTCTTGAATATCTTTAACGGGTTTAAAACACCCTTTAAGTTTTAATCTATCGTTTTTACTTAAACGCTTCACATCAATAAAGCGTCCTGAATCTTGATGTTTTAAACCATCTAGTGTTCTAAATTGTAATACTATTCGAAAAGCATTAATACAAGATTCATATAGATCTTTATTTTGAGGTTCTAAATCACATAATTTTTCATAACGTGATATCGTGTTATTTATATCTTTAATCTTGTGAGATAAAATTAATAATCTTGCAGCGTCAACTAATGGCATGATGGCACGAGCTTTAATATCGAATTGATTCTTATGTTCTCCCGAGTTTTCAACTAAAAAATGTCTAAAAAAGCTAAGAGGAGCTGGGTTTTTTAAAGCATTTCTTGCCATGAAATTGAGAAATATTTCATAGTTGTCAATCGCTTTAAAGATACTGTCAGACATCTCGTCAACAAGTTTATAGTCTCCATATATTAAATCATAATCAAAAAAGATATTGCAAAGCATCATTTTATCTTCATCAGGATGCGTAATCCAATTTTTAAATTGTGATTTCCATTGTGAAACAGATAGACACCATTTTGGATTACTAGCCATCATTTCTGCTGGACACAATTCAAAACCAACAACATTTAGTTTGTTGTTTATTGCTTTTGATAATTTTATAAAATAGGCTTTTACTTCAATATCGTTATCAACATTTTCATAAACTAAAGCATTATCTTGATCGGTTAATAGAAGTTGTTCTTGTCTTCCTTGGCTACCTATTGCTAGCCATGCGAAATTTACTGGCTGTTCTTCGTTAATCTCTTCAAGACTTAATTGAATACAGCGTGTTGTTATTGCATTATTTATGGCAGAAATAATATTGGTAATGAATGTAATAGGAATTTGTTGTTCAATATAATTTGTCATCAAAATCTGAGCCTGTTGTCTAATTGTTTTAAGCTTTTTGTCAGAAGTACTACGTTTAATCTCTTTGATGAGTACTGATGGATTGTTACCATGAATGACAATAATATCATGTTCAGAAAGTATACCTGTTAACTCGGAATGCATTGTCCCATCTTTAGTAATGCATAAGTGAGATATACTGTGTTTAAGCATGGCTATTTGAGCTTCAGCGACAGTAATATCTTCTGGAAAAGTAATCACAGGAGAAGACATAATTGTTGATACTTTTTCAGAAATATTAAACTTTCCTGTAGCTATTTTATGCCGTATATCTTTGTCTGTAATTATACCTATGGGTTTGGTGTGTTCTGTAATTACAATAGAGCCAATTTTATTCTCACTCATTATAATTGCAGCCTCTTTTATAGTGATTTGAGATTGACACGTAATAGGGTTTTTAGAAAATGATGCTGATTGTACTTCAGTAAAATTTGATTTATTAGATTGTAATAACATTTCATTTGCAAACAATTTGCCTTTAGCATCGTTTGAATAAGGATTACGTGTATTTGTAGCAAAACTAGCTATAATAAACTGATTGGCTTGAAGGTTGTTGATGATAACGTCTTCAATCAATTTTGAAGGAACACTATAAATAATACTCTCCTCAATAGCAATAGCATTTAGTAAATAATGATCTTTACGAATGATTGCTCTTAAGCCAAAGATATCACCTTCGTCACATTCGTCAACTAAAGTGTTATTATGATAAATACCAATAGCACCATCTTTAACAACATAAAAAGAATTATGTAATGCTTCATTTTGTTTGAAAACGGAATTACCTTTTTCGAAATAGATGACTTTTATTTGAGATGAAATAGTAAACAATTGCTCATGATTTAACGAATCAAAAGGCGGAAAGTCTTTAAGGAAATCTAAAATTCGTTCTGCAATGGTATTCTTCATCTTACTAATTTAGATAAAATTAATAGGATAAAAGCTGATAAGTGTCAGCTATTTGCTAAATAGATATAGTTAATGTGTTTCTTAAAAAATTATGCATGCATAGTATTTTTTATATCTTTACAAAAAATTATTCGCATGACTTCAACAAAATTAACTCAGCTATTAAATATTAAATATCCAATTATTCAAGCTCCAATGTTTTTGGTGTCTAATGTGGCTATGGTAAAAGAAGCTATGAAGGCTGGTATAGCTGGTTGTATTCCTGCTTTAAATTATAGAACCCTTGATGAATTACGTACTGCAATAAAAGAGTTAAAGGCAGCGAAAGTTGAAGGAGGTTCGTTCGGATTTAATCTAATTGTAAATAAATCCAATATAAAATATAAAGGACAATTAGAAGTATTATGTGAAGAAGGTTGCGATTTTATTATTACTTCTTTAGGTAGTCCTGAAGAAACTATAAATCAAGCACATGCCGTAGGAATTAAAGTATTTTGTGATGTCACCGATTTAAAATTTGCCAAAAAGGTAGAGAGTTTAGGTGCAGATGCAGCTATTGCAGTAAATAACGAAGCTGGAGGTCATCGAGGTAATTTAAACCCAGAACAACTTACCAACTTATTGAGTAAAGAATTATCTATTCCTGTGATTTCAGCTGGAGGTGTTGGTTGTAGAGCAGATATAGATAAAATGTTGAGTTATGGTGCGGAAGGTGTCTCTGTAGGAAGTCCATTTATTGCTTCCATTGAAGCTGGTGTTACAGACGAATACAAACAAGCTTGTGTAGATTTTGGAGCTGAAGATATCATTATGACAGAGCGAATTTCTGGAACACCTTGTACTGTAATCAATACACCTTATGTTCAAAAAATAGGAACGAAAGCCACCTGGTTAGAAAACCTCCTGAATAAAAATAAAAATCTCAAAAAATGGGTGAAAATGGTTCGTTTTTCAATTGGTATGAAAGCAACTGAAAATGCAGCCACAAAAGCAACTTACAAAACTGTTTGGGTTGCTGGTCCAAGTATTGAACACACTAAAGAAATTTTACCTGTTAAAGCTATTGTTGCCAATTTGGTGAACTAAGGCTTATAAAATCGAAATAAAATCACTTTTTTTAGCTATCGAATTGTTTATAAAGATTTGACACAGAGTTTATTTGTAACAAATAAGTGAATTACACGACTTACAATTAAATCACATTTAATTAAAACAAAAAAGTCATGATTCATAAAGGAACTTTAGTATTAGGAGTATTAATTGGAGCAGCAGTAGGAGTGTTGTTAGCGCCAGAAAAAGGGAGTATTACAAGAGATAAGCTAAAAAAAGAAGGTAAGGATATTAAAGACCAGCTGTCTAGTGATTTAAAAGAAGTTAAAGACGATATATCTAAAGCAGCTAGTTCAGGTAAGGAAACATTACAAAAAGAATTTAAAGATATTGCCTCTAAAACGAGTTATAAAACAGAACAAGCAATCACATTTTTAGAAAAACAATTAGCCGTTCTTAAAGAAAAAAACAAAACACTACAGAAAACCAGTTAAATTGTTTTAAAAATTGAGTTTTTAATGTTTGACCATTCTGATTTTAAGATGCCATAACAACAGGTACTACGTCTAAAACCATCTTTCATTATCGTGTCTTTTCTTAAAGTACCTTCGAGTGTTGCACCAAGTTTTTCAACAGCTTTTCTTGATTTCTGATTGCGCTCATCGATTCTAAATTCTACTTTTTCGAAAGCAAGCGTTTCAAAAGCATATTGAAGCATTAAAAATTTCATGTGCTTATTTAATCCTGAACCTTGAAACTCGTGACCAATCCAAGTCCATCCAATGTGAAGGACTTTGTTTTTCCAATTAATCAATCCAAATCGAGTACTTCCAGCATATTCTTGTTCCCTTTTATCATAAATTAGAAAAGGCATGACTGTTTTGTTCTGAAAACCTTCAAGTGCTTCGTTTACATAGTTTCGTAGTGTTTCTAGAGTTGAAATCGTACTAGGCGAGTAGTAAATCAAATCTTTTTCTTGAGCAATACTAGTCAAGTAATGATAATTTTCAAGCGTTAAAGGCACTAATTTTACGCGTTCGTTTTCTAAGGTTGGTATGGTCATCTTTTATGTGTTATTTATCATTCTCACGAAGGAGTAATTTTAAAATTAAACTAATGTTTCAATCAGGTTGATATTAACAACATGTTTGCCTTCAAACGGAAGAACTTTTAATTTATTACCAAAAAGTGATTCAGCTCTTTCGGTTTCGTAAGCAAAACGTTTTTCATTTAAATATTCATCTTGAGTTCCATAAATAAGAGTCGTTTTAGCATTCAAAAACTCAAAATCTCGAGGAGTTAACTCTTTAGGAATTCCTCCAGAATGTAATATAAGTTGTGTACAATCTAATTTTCGTTTAGCGAGATAACGCATAGCAACACTTACACCTTGAGAGTACCCAAAAACAATTAAGTTTTTATCCTTCGGAATTGATTCGTTGTCTAACACAGCATCAAAATAAGTCATCACATTTTCGGTTTCTACTAACGTGTTTTCTTTTGTTAGCCAGCTTGCTCCAACATGTTTAAATTTTGGTGCTTGATAATATTTACTTTGTGCTTGAGGTGAAATAATATAATTCTCATCTGGCTGAAGTCCTTTAAAATACTGTATAAAATAACGACTCAAATAGCCCATACCATGACAAACAAACCATACATTTTTTGTGGCTTTGGTAAGTTTGTTTAATGTAGAGTAACTGTTGTTAATGGTGTAATAAATTTCTTTCTCTGTAGAATTCATTTTGTACTTTTGTTAGCGACTTTAAAAATACAGTAATTCTATGCAATTATCTAAAGAAGCTATATTAGCTCAGGCTAATTTGGTGAGTAAAAATACCTTAATGGAAACGCTTTCTATCGAAATGGTAGATTATGGAGAAGACTTTTTAGTCGCTCGAATGCCTGTAACCTCTAAAGTTCATCAACCAGATGGTGTTTTACATGGTGGAGCAACAGCTGCTTTGGCAGAAAGTGTTGGGAGTTTCGCAGCGCATATTTTTATTGATACTGACAATTTTTTTGTTCGTGGATTAGAAATAACAGCTAACCATTTAAAAAGTGTCAAAGAGGGGTTTGTATATGCTAAAGCTACATTTTTACACAAAGGAAGAACGACTCAATTACTAGATATTAGAATTACGGATGAACACGATAACCTTGTTTCTATTTGTAAATTATCTACTATTTCCCTTCCAAAAAAGAAATAGACAATGCTACCACAGGATTTCTTTTCATATATTGAAAATCAGTACACTAATAACTTACCTTTTGTAGCTTATAGAAAGTCTAAAGATTCTACTATTAAAGCCTTACTTCAGAATAATAATACCATTTACAATACACAAGAATTTGTTGAAAGTGGATTTGTATTCGCGCCTTTTGATACTTCTGAAGATACCGTTTTAATTCCTTTAGAAAAGTCGGAGTGTTTAACTTGTGAGCTTGAACTTTTAGATTCTCAACATTCATCTGAAAATGAAATTGTTGCAACTACAACAGGAAAAGACAATCACATAAAATTAGTAGAACAAGGTATTACAGCTATTAAAAAAGAGAACATGCAAAAGGTTGTACTCTCAAGATGTGAAGCTGTACCTTTTTCAGAAAGGGAATCTATTTCAGTTTTTAAGAAATTATTGCAAAATTATCTTAATGCGTTTGTGTATTGCTGGTATCATCCAAAAGTAGGATTATGGCTAGGCGCAACTCCAGAAACATTAATTAGTGTAACTGGCAATCGTTTTAAAACAATGGCCTTAGCAGGTACACAGCCATATAAAGGCACTCTTGATGTTACTTGGCAACAAAAAGAACAAGAAGAGCAACAGTTTGTCACAGACTATATTGAAGCATGCTTAAAGTCTTCAGTAAGCAGTTTGGCAATTTCTGAATCTAAAACCATTAAAGCAGGAACGCTTTTGCATTTGCAATCTAACATTAGCGGAATTCTTAGTACAGATTTACATTCTGTCGTTAATCAATTACATCCAACGCCTGCTATTTGTGGCTTGCCAGTTAAAGAAGCTAAAGCATTTATTCTTCAAAACGAATCGTATCATCGAGAATATTATACAGGATTTTTAGGTGAACTCAACTTAAAAGAAACAACGACAAGAAATACAAATAGACGAAATGTAGAGAATAATGCTTATAATACTGTAAAAACTGTAAGTCATTTATTTGTAAACTTGCGCTGTATGCAAATAAAAAATAACCAAGCTTTAATCTACATTGGTGGCGGAATTACTAAAGATTCAAATCCTCTACAAGAATGGGAAGAAACCGTTTCAAAAGCAGAAACTATGAAACGTGTTTTGTTATCTTAAAACAGACATATTTTTCTTAAATTTGTAGTCATGATTTATTCAAAAATTCCACTTGCACAAACTGTTGTTCAGTTGTGTAAACTCAAACATATTAAACATATTATTATTTCTCCAGGCAGTAGAAATGCGCCTTTAACTATTGGTTTTACTAATGATGACTATTTTACATGTTATAGCATTGTAGATGAGCGTTGTGCAGCATTTTTCGCTTTAGGAATTGCTCAACAAACAAAAGAAACCGTTGCTGTGGTTTGTACATCTGGTAGTGCATTGTTAAACTACTATCCTGCAATTTCAGAAGCATTTTATAGTGATATTCCTCTAGTGGTACTTTCTGCTGATAGACCTAAGCATTTGATTAATATTGGTGATGGACAAACCATTAACCAAAGAAATGTTTTTGAAAACCATATTCTATATTCTGCTAACTTGAAGTTGGATATTAAAGATGAAAACAACTTACCACAAAAGGAAGACTTACCAATTTTTAAAAGTTTAGAGAATAAATTAGAACGTATTTTAGGCTTACAACAAGGCATTCAGTCGTTTAATGAAGCTGAAATTAATACAGCTTTAAATTTAGCCAAGCTAAAAAACGGACCAGTACATATAAATATTCCTTTTGATGAGCCTCTTTATGAGCTTACTGAAACCTTATCTGTTAAGCCTAAAGTTGAATCTTTAGAGAGCAAACCAATTAAAATTGATGATGCTGAATTAGACGATTGTATTGATGAATGGTATGTTGCTAAGCGAAAAATGATTTTAGTTGGTGTGTTAGAGCCCAATTCGGTTGAACAAAAATTTTTAGAAGACATAGCAGATGATGATGGAGTTTTAGTATTTACTGAAACAACGTCTAATTTACATCATCCTAATTTTTTTCCTAGTATAGATAAAATAATTGCGCCTTTATCTGAGGATGAATTAAAAACACTTCAGCCAGATATTTTAATCACATTTGGAGGCATGATTGTGTCTAAAAAGATTAAAGCCTTTTTGCGAAAACACAAACCAAAACACCATTGGCATATCGACGAAAAGAAAGCTAATGATACCTTTTTCTGTTTAACAAAACATATTGAAGCGTCTCCAAATCACTTCTTTTCTGAGTTTTTACCTAAGATTACACATTTAGCGAAAAGCACTTATTTTGATACATGGTCACAGGTTAAAAAACACAGAAATAAAAAACATTTAGAATATATAAAAGAGATTCCGTTTTCAGATTTTAAAGTGTTTAATTCTATTTTAAAAGCCATTCCGAATAAAACCATATTGCAACTAGGTAATAGTTCTGCAATACGATATGCGCAACTTTTTAATTTAAATCCATCATTAGAGGTCTTTTGTAATCGAGGAACTAGTGGTATCGATGGAAGTACAACAACAGCTATTGGTTGTGCAGTAGCTTCAGAGAAACAAACGACGTTTATTACTGGAGATTTGAGTTTCTTTTATGATAGTAATGCTTTGTGGAATAATTATATTCCCAATAATTTCAGAATTATTGTTATTAACAATCAAGGAGGAGGTATTTTTAGAATCTTACCAGGACAAAAAGACACAGCTAACTTTGACAACTTTTTTGAAACAACACATCACTTAACAGCACACCATTTAAGCGATATGTATGGTTTTCAATACAGCAAAGCATCAAATGAAAATGAAGTTTTAGAATCACTTAAAGGCTTCTTTAATAAGTCTAAAAAACCTAAATTACTAGAAGTATTTACACCAAGAACAGACAATGATAGTATTCTTTTAGAGTATTTCAATTATATTAAATAAACACTATTTGTGACCTTTACATAGTTTTTGTGTCTTAAAAATAACTATCTTTAGATAGACTTTATTTTAACCCTAAAAATTAATTACAAATGAGTAAAAGAGACGAATTAATAGTAAAGTATGCTGCAGACTTAAAAGATAAATGTGGTGTAACTGCTGACATGGATTTATTAACTAAAGTAACTATTGGTTGTGGGCCATCAATTTACAATGCTGATGCTGCAACAGTTTCAGGATCTGATGATTCTGAATTAGCTACAGTGAAAAACAACTTTTTAATCAAAAAATTAGGATTAAAAGATAGTGCAGATTTAGATAAAGGTATTGACGCTGTAATGGAAACTTACGGAAAGTCTAACAGAAACAAATACAGAGCAGTTGTCTATTATTTATTGACAAAACACTTTAAGAAAGAATCAGCATATTAATTGCTAATTTTTATAAGATTAAGAAGCGTTATAATTCAATAAGAGTTATAACGCTTTTTTTGTGCTTTAAAGATTTTCTCTTTTGCTTTTTTTCTATCTTTGCCACATGATAAAAATTGGAGAATACAATACACTAGAGATACTTCGTGAAAGTGAACAAGGCTTATACCTTGCTGATGCCGAAGGGAATGAAGTATTATTACCAAATAGATATGTTCCTGAAGAGTTTAAAATATGGGAACCTATTGACGTTTTTGTGTATTTAGATAATGAAGAAAGACCAGTTGCAGTAACCGATGAGCCTTTTGTTACTGTTAATAATTTTGCAGTGCTACGTTGTAACCAAGTTACGCAACATGGTGCATTTTTAGATTGGGGAATGGTTAAAGAATTGTTTTGCCCTTTCAAAGAACAAGCCTTCAAAATGAAAGCAGGTGGTTGGTATTTAATTTTTTGCTATTTAGATAAAGAATCAGGAAGATTAGTAGCATCAAGTAAAACAAATAGCTTTTTAGATAATAAAGACCTTACAGTTCAGCAATTTGATGAAGTAGATCTAATTGTATCGCATCCTTCAGAACTTGGAATGAATGTTATTGTTAATACACTTCATCATGGATTAATTTATAAAGACGATATTTATAAAGAGTTAAGTGTTGGCGATAAACTTAAAGGGATTGTGAAAAAAGTACGTCCCGATAATAAATTAGATATTACTTTAGGCCAAATTGGATATCGAAATATTGAACCAAACGCAGAAAAAATTCTTCATACACTAGAAGATACAGATGGGTTTTTACCATTGACAGACAAATCTAATCCAGATCAGATTAAAGATGAGTTAGAGATGAGTAAAAAGAGCTTTAAAAAGGCAATAGGTTCGTTATATAAACAACGATTAATTGATATTAAAGACGATGGAATTTATCTTGTTTAGAGTGCGTTTCAGTATTGTTCTCTAAACTCTCTTTAACCCAAGAGATAGCACTATCTAAATCTTTAAAACTTTTTCTGTTAAATTTAAAGAAGTGGCTTTCCATTTCAAATACTTTACTAGCAAAAGACGAATAAGTAACAGATCCATAGGCTTTTAGGTTTTGAAATGTTGAATTAAAAAGTGGTGCATCATTAATCGCAATAGAATAGGAGTGTATTCTATTTGTTACAAAACCAAAATCTCTATCTTTAAAATGGGTTTTAATTAAGAACCTAATGACATTAAAGTTTTCAAAGTTAATAGTCACGCCTTCATTAAATTCGGCAACAAGGAAATTTTCAAAAAAATATAATTTTCCTAGATCAACAACTTCTGAATAAAGAATTTGATCCTTGTAATGGGTATCGGTAATCGACATAATTGTTATTAAATATAGGGATTACAAAGATATTGTACTTAAACAGTATAATCAAGCTATTTCTAACGAATCTTAACATTAGTTTTAACTCATATAAAAACATGATTGCCTATATATTACGCAATAAATTATGAGAATTGCTATAAAGAAAGAGATAATCTTAATACACTAATAAAATAGTAATAATTTAGAGGTTTAAATGTTTTGTGTAGTAAGGTGAAATTAATTTAGAGAAAGACTCAATTGTTGCCTAACTCTTAAATAAACGGCTTCTAAGCCTTCATATAAATTATCAAAACTAATGTCTTTTGAAGCGCAAAAATTACTTTCAATTATTGCATTCATTCGTCCTGCTTCATTATGACTCACAACACCATAAGCGACCATGTTTGGAAAAATAGATTTAACTTCTATGGTTTCTAACAAAGCAATAGAGTAAGAGTTAACACGATTTGCTATTAAACCAAAAGGTTTAGTGTTACCAAAGTAATTCATTAAATCATGAATTATTTGTCGTCCTGAATTTAAATCTACATGCAAACCTTCGTTAAATTCAACCACAGCAATATGATTAAAAAAGTGAAGTATTCCTGCATCAGAATGTTCTTGCTTTACAATTTGTGAAGCCACATTTGAATTTACAATAGTCATATCCCTAAATATGTTTTTGTTAAACTAATTTTTCAATACTTATATCATTATCAATACATTAGACACAAACCAATCTAATTTGGTCACATGAGATGATGTAATTTGTATTTTTGTCGATTAAATGTGATTTTTTATCGACAAAGTGTTTAACTGGCTTTTATTCTTCTTCGGGAATCCTTCGGGAATTGTTCGAGTTTCCTTCGTAAAACAAGGCTTTTCTCGAAGGATTCCCGAAGGAAACTACTAGAAGACTCGAAGAAAAGCTGAATAAAGGAAGATTTAAGCTAATAAGATGTTATTAATTACTAGATATTTTGTCATGTTTAGAATGCATTTGGGTTTACATATTATATTTAAAAGCAGTATTTTTGTTTTAAATTGATTTAATTTATGAATACAGCAAAATGGGTTACCGCAAAAACCTATGAAGATATTACTTATAAAAAATGTAATGGAGTTGCCAGAATTGCATTCAATCGTCCAGATATTAGAAATGCGTTTAGACCAAAAACAACAAGCGAACTTTACGATGCCTTTTACGATGCTAACGAAGATGTAAATATTGGTGTTGTTTTGTTGTCTGCCGAAGGGCCTTCAACAAAAGATGGTATTTGGAGTTTCTGTTCTGGAGGAGACCAAAAAGCAAGAGGTCATCAAGGTTATGTAGGAGAAGATGGTTACCATCGTTTAAATATTCTTGAAGTACAACGTTTAATTAGATTTATGCCAAAAGCTGTGATTGCAGTGGTTCCTGGTTGGGCAGTTGGTGGTGGACATAGTCTTCATGTGGTTTGTGATTTAACCTTGGCGAGTAAAGAACATGCTATTTTTAAGCAAACAGATGCAGATGTTACTAGTTTTGATGGTGGTTATGGTTCGGCATATTTAGCAAAAATGGTCGGACAAAAGAGAGCGCGTGAGATCTTTTTCTTAGGAAGAAATTACTCTGCACAAGAAGCTTATGATATGGGAATGGTTAATGCCGTAATTCCTCATGACGAGCTTGAAGCAACTGCTTATGAATGGGCTCAAGAAATATTAGCTAAGTCACCAACATCAATTAAGATGCTTAAATTCGCTATGAATCTAACAGATGATGGTATGGTAGGACAACAAGTATTTGCAGGTGAAGCAACACGATTAGCTTATATGACAGATGAAGCAAAAGAGGGACGTGATGCGTTTTTAGAAAAGCGTAAGCCTAATTTTGACAAAAAGTGGATTCCGTAAATAGAGCGTAATTGTATGTTTAAAAAAATTAAACCTTGGATTTCTGCATTCCGGTTAAGAACACTTCCATTATCTGTATCAGGTATTATTATTGGTGCTTGTTTGGCAGAACACAATGGTGCATTTAATTACTTTATCTTTATTATAGCTCTTTTATTAACTATTAGTTTACAGATTCTTTCTAATATAGCTAACGATTATGGAGATGGTGTAAAAGGGACAGATAACCACACAAGAATAGGTCCAGAGCGTGCTATTCAAAGTGGTGCTATTAGTGAAGATGAAATGATGCTTGGCATCAAGAACAATATCTTAATTGTTATTGGTTTAACAGTATTATTAATATATGTGTCTTTTGGTGTTAATCACTTATTATTAACTCTTTTATTCTTTTTGCTGGCAGGTTTATCAATTTATGCTGCTGTTACATATACCGTTGGAAAATCTGCTTATGGTTATAGAGGGTTAGGAGACCTATTTGTATTTATATTTTTTGGTTTTGTGAGTGTTGGAGGAAGTTATATGCTATTTGTTAAACACTTAGATCACCATATATTTTTACCAGCAATTTCGTTAGGTTTATTAAGTACAGGTGTTTTAAATTTAAATAATATGCGTGATATAGAGTCTGATAAAGCCTCTAATAAAATGACATTAGCTGTTAAACTTGGAAAGAAAAGAGCTAAACAATATCATTTATTTTTAATAGGATCAGCTATAGCGGTTTCAATGTTATTTGCTGTGCTTTATTATTCGTCGTTTTATAATTTGTTGTTTTTTATAGCTTATATTCCTCTAACAATACATATTATAAAAGTGATAAAGGCAAAATCGCCTAGTGATTTTGATCCTCAGTTAAAAGTTTTAGCATTAACTACTTTTTTGTTTTCAGTACTCTTAGGTATTGGTTATATTTTGTGATTTATTTAACATAAATATTTGGTTATTAAGTGATTAATTATTATATTTATGTTGAAATTTTGTAGGTTAACATTGTTTGCTATTATGTTAACAATAAAATTTGGGGCTTTAAAACTCAGACAAATTATCTTTAATCTGTCTGAGTTTTTTCGTATTTTAGTTTGCTATTAAACTACCCTTAAAAAAACCATTTTATGCAAATTACGTTTTACGGTCATGCAAGCTTAGGAATTAAAATAGCAGATACACACATTCTTGTAGACCCTTTTATTTCTGGAAACCCCAATGCTTCCGATATTAACATAGACCAACTTCAAGCTGATTATATATTGGTTACACATGCTCATCAGGATCATATTTTAGATGTTGAAGCTATAGCCAAGCGAACAGGAGCAATCATTGTTTCTAATTTTGAAATTGCAACGTATTATGATAAATTAGGTTTAGAAAATCATCCGATGAATCTTGGTGGTCAATGGGATTTTGAATTTGGAGTTGTAAAATACGTTAATGCTATTCATACGTCTTCATTTCCAGATGGTAGTTACGGAGGTCAACCTGGAGGTTTTGTTATTGAAAGTGAACACAAGAACATCTATATTGCTGGAGATACTGCTTTAACGATGGATATGAAATTAATTCCATTGCAAACCAAGCTTGATTTAGCCATTTTACCAATTGGTGATAATTTCACTATGGGAATTGATGATGCAATTATAGCAAGTGATTTTGTAGCATGTGATAAAGTCTTAGGGTATCATTTTGATACATTTGGATATATTGAAATAGATCACGAAGTAGCTAAACGTAAATTTTTCGATAAGGATAAAGATTTAATGCTCTTAGAAATAGGAGAGAGTATTGAGTTGTAAAACAAAGATTATTATATTTTTATATAAGGAGTTGACAATAATTTGAGACAAGTCATATAACAAATATTAAAAATTGAACACTAATTATAAAAATTACAATAAAATGAAAAAAATAACGAAAAGAAGAACGTTAATTCTAATATCTATTGGAATGTTAATTATTGCATCTTCACAAATATTTTTTCAATTTTTGGAATTGAATGATTTGACGAAAGGCTCGTTTATGGGAATAGGAATTGGTCTATTACTTACCTCTATGATTTTTGGGAATTTTAAGACTGCCCAATAAATCATTTTAATAGAATGATAGTCCTTCAATTAAAACCTTAGAAGTTATTTAAATGAAAGTTACTGAAGAACATAACCAACGAATTGCAAAAATGGTATTTGCGTCAGTTTATCCTCATTACATAACAAAAGTTGAGAAGAAAGGAAGGACAATAGACGAACTACATCAAGTTATAGAATGGCTAACTGGTTTTGATGCACTTAAAATTCAAACGTTTATTGATGAAAAAATCACCTTTGAAACCTTCTTTAAAAAAGCGAAATTAAATCCAAATGCTCATCTTATTAAAGGTTTAATATGTGGTTATCGAATTGAAGATATTGATAATGAATTAACGCAACAAGTCCGGTTTTTAGACAAATTAGTAGATGAATTGGCTAGAGGACGAAAAATGGAAAAGATTTTGCGTAAAAATCCAAACACTAAGTAGTTTCAAAAAAAACTAATAAGCAGTTCATTTTAATTTATAAATGTAGTGTTCTATTTCTTTTTTAACCACTCAGACCTTAGGTCATCACTCACTTTTCCAGAGTCGTCATGTTTCCAACCTGGAGGTTTAATCAAATAAAGCAATCTGTTTTTAAACGTTTTTTGTCCAGAAAAAGCATCTTTAAATAATTGTAGCCACTCAATAAATGCAATTTTAAAAGGATTATAGGTATTAATATTAGTTACCAAACCATACACTACTTTTTCGCTTTCTAATTCAGGTTGAAAGGTTCCGAAGAGTTTATCCCAAATAATTAAAATACCAGCATGATTTCTATCTAAATACAATGGATTGCTTCCGTGATGAACACGATGATGAGAAGGTGTATTAAAAATGGCTTCAAACCAATGTGGTAATTTGTTTATGGCTTCTGTGTGAATCCAAAATTGATACAATAAACTAATAGACATTTGAAGTAAAATCATAGCAGGATGAAATCCTAATAAAGGCAACCACAACCAAAAAATAAAGGTATAAAAACCACCAGACCATGTTTGACGTAATGCTGTACTCAAGTTATAATGCTGTGATGAATGATGTATCACATGAGAAGCCCAAAACAAACGACATTCATGTGAGACGCGATGAAACCAATAATAAGCGAAATCATCGGCAAAGAAAATTAGGATAAAACTCCACCATGTGATTGGAATAGTAAAAAATCTAAAATTCTCATAGATATAAACGAAAGAAAATAGAACTAAAGTTTTACTAAAAAAGCCTAAAAACACATTTCCTAAACCCATAGCTATTGAAGAAAAAGCATCTTTAGGTTCGTAAGTTTTAATGCCTTGTTTTATGGTTACAAATAATTCTAATAGCATTGCCAATATAAAAAATGGAATTGCATATAAAATGATATTTGGAAAATTAGGATCTTGCATTTAAGGCAACGGTTTTTACGAAAGTACAAAATACTTAAAACCTTTGCTTTTATATTTAAAATTGTTACTATTGATTTCTACATGTTTTAACTTTATAACTCTTATTTTTGCAATGCAATGACAGCAACATTTCAGCAATACATACTCCATTTCAAACAAGCTAGTGGAACGTCTCGTGGGATTTTAAAAACCAAAGAGACATGGTTCATCATTTTAAAGGATGACCACAAAATAGGTATTGGCGAATGTGGTTTGTTTAGAGGATTAAGCTGTGATGATCGACCAGATTATAAAGCTAAACTTAAATGGACTTGCGATCACATTCATTTAGGTTTAAAGGAATTACTTGATGATTTAATGGAGTTCCCTAGCATTCAGTTTGGTTTAGAACAAGCGTTTAAGTCTTTAGAAAGCACTTCTCCTTTTAACTTATTTCCTTCAGAATTTACAGAAGGAAAAACATCAATACCTATTAACGGTTTAATATGGATGGGAAGCGAGTCGTTTATGAAAGATCAAATTAAAGACAAGCTTAAAGCTGGTTTTAATTGCATTAAAATGAAAATTGGAGCCATAGATTTTAATACTGAATTAGCCCTTTTAAAATCGATTAGACAAGAGTTCTCTTCTGATGATATTCAATTACGAGTGGATGCTAATGGTGCTTTTTCATCTGAAAATGCTTTAGAAAAGTTGAAACGCTTATCAGATTACGACTTACATTCCATAGAGCAACCCATAAAACAAGGCCAGTTTGAAGCTATGGCTAGACTTTGTGAAAAAACACCTTTGCCAATTGCTCTAGATGAAGAATTAATTGGCGTATTTTCTGTAACGAAACAAACCGAATTGCTACAAATGATTAATCCACAATACATCATTTTAAAGCCAAGTTTAGTTGGAGGATGGCGTGTAAGTCAGCAATGGATTGATATCGCTGAAAACAACGCAATAGGATGGTGGATCACAAGTGCATTAGAAAGTAATGTAGGTTTAAATGCCATAGCACAATGGACTCACATACTTGAAAGCAATTTACCACAAGGTTTAGGAACAGGGAGTCTGTTTACAAATAATTTTGAAAGTCCGTTACAAGTTAAAAATGGCACATTACAATATGAAATTAACCACGATTGGAATGTAACCAATCTAAATATATGAAATAGATATTATGTTTATAGAACAAGCATTTAAAATACAACATGATTTTTGGAGATACCTAATAGGTTCTTTAATGGTACTTATAGCATCCATAATTGGACAGTTTCCGTTATTACTTGCAATGGTATGGAAAGTGATGCAAGATGGCGGAATGGGATTTGAAGATGTTTCAGAATCATCAATGTACACGATGTTTGACTCTAACTTATTTTTATTTTTAATCTTACTGTCTTTCGTAGCCGGATTTATAGGATTATTTTTTGTCGTTAAATACTTGCATAAACAAACGATGACATCTATTGCAACATCTAGGCCAAAGTTAGATTGGAAACGTATTTGGTTTGCTTTTATATTTTGGGGACTATTGTCTTCTGGATTGGTATTGTTAGACTATTTCTATTTATCGCCAGAAAACTACATGTTTAATTTTGAAATAGAACGATTTGCTATACTCGTTGTTATTGCTGTGGCATTGATTCCTATCCAAACAAGTTTAGAAGAATACATTTTTAGAGGTTATTTAATGCAAGGTTTTGGAACTGCTACAAAGCATGAACATTTTCCTTTTGCGTTTATTGTTTCAATAATATTAATACCACTAATAGTTATATTAAATATTACTAATGATATTGATCCTCTATCTAACATTATTCTGGCTTTAGGTGCATTTATAGGTGTGTTATTAATCTTTCAAATCTTAAAGAAGGTTAATTTCTTTGAATCTAAAACGAATGATAATTTAAGAGCTATTTGTAAAAGAAATTGGACACCTATACTTATTACGTCTGTTATTTTTGGAGGTCTTCATATCGCAAATCCTGAAGTTGGTAAATTAGGTTACCTTATTATGATTTATTACATAGGAACAGGTTTGTTTTGGGGAATTATGACGGTTATGGATGAAGGTATGGAATTAGCTTTAGGGTTTCATGCAGCCAATAATTTATTTACAGCCTTATTAGTAACTACAGATTGGACAGCCTTTCAGACACATTCTATTTTAAAAGATATTGCAGAACCCGAATTAGGTTTTATTGACTTGATTGTTCCTGTTTTTATAATGTATCCAATAATACTATTTGTGTTTTCAAAAAAATACAAATGGACCAACTGGAAAGATAAATTGTTTGGCACTATAGAAGAACCACCAAAAGAAGATTATAAGATTATTGAATAAAAAAAAGCGACTATTTAGTCGCTTTTTTAATGTTTTAAATTTGATATTTATTCTGAGGCTTTAAATAAAATGGCTGCTTTATTAAAATCTGAAGCTGCATTAATTACCTCTCTGAATTCTTCATATTTATTTAAATCAAATTCATGAGTTTTGTAGAACTCTTCAATAGTGATTATAATTTTACTATCCTTAAGCTTATAATTAGACTCAAACTTAGCGGTTACTTTTCCGTTACTGGCAACATATTTTTTATCTATAATTAAAGATTCTAAACCTTCCACATCATAGCCTTCAGGAATATTGACTATAATTTCATAATTATAACGATTAGGATAAATCATTTCAATAGGGTTGATACGTTCTGTTTCTTGATACAATTCACTTTGCGTACCAATAACTAATCCAATTTGAAAAATATAACTGTCACCAGCATCTTCTAATAAAACTTCAGAAGAAATTGTTGTTTTTACTTTAAAAGGAATGTTGTATTCTAATTGATTCATATCAGAATTGAACGTTTCATAGTCTACAATCTCCTTATCTTCAATACCAGAACCTGTTAAATAGTCTTTGTATTCTGTAATGCCTTGCTCTGTAGAAAGGCTTAAAACGGCTCTACTTGTTTCAGACCAATGTCCATAGTATTCTTGATCTTGATTAATTGTTACACTTTCAAAATCATCTTTAAATGAGATATTCATATCTCTTCTAATTCTGCTATATTCTGGATCTTCCTGAATGATTTTCGAAAAGTAATGCTGAAAATCTGAAGAAATAAACATGCCATAATTTCCCAAAATATTAAAAGGAGCTTCTCCAATTCTACTTTCAAAACGATCTGGTGCTATATATTTTCTTTCAGAAGGAATGTAGATTAAAAAATCTTGAAGCATTCCAGGTACAAAGAATTCAGGATCAAATTTTCTTAAAAAACGATTGGCAGTAATTACAATTTCAAATTCAACATCTAAGGCTTTCAAATACTGACCATAGATTTTTAGAATGCCATAACTACTTGCAGAACGATTGGCTAATATGTAATTTAAATCAGAAAGTTCCTGATTGTTATTCTTGACGATGGTATAATTAGATTTTATGAAAATATCAACAAGCGCAGCCTTTTTATACGTTGTAAGATCTGTTTTTCCTTCTACAATTTTGTTAACATCTTCTTTTACTTGATTTACGATTGTTTCAGGGAAAAATTGTCGACCAACATTATTTGAAACGTTAGTCCAAAACATATTTTGAGTCATGTTTCGTCCTTCAGGAAAGCACTGATATACCACAGCTATATTATTAGCTTTAGGTGTAGCGTATTCTTCTTCAACCATCGCAGGAATGTCCTTTATCGTTAAAAGTTTTGCTTTTACGCCATCTACTTTTATAGGTTCAAAAGTTTGAATAGTTCTGTAAGCTTTTACGTTAGATTGAAGTTTTCCTGTAATGAATAAAAACTGAGCTTCTTTTATTTTGTAATTGGCTTGAATTGTTTCAGATCCATAGATATCGAATTCTTTTTCTACAGTATAAAGCACTTCTATTTCAGAGTTGAATTCAGCACCTTCAATCGCAAATATTTTAAAATCGCCATACTCTTCAACATTACTAACTTCCTTAATGTTATCTTGATTTAATAAGACCACTTTTCCCTTCGGACTAATAGTTCTCGCCTTAACATCAACAAGTCTTTTAACATCATACATAGGAATATAAACCGTATTGTGTTGTGCAATACCTTTATCGTCATTAACATGAACTATAGTGTGTTTTGTTTCGTATAGTTTTGGTTCGGTAGAATTGTCTTCAGAATAATACTCTACAATAACTTTCTTTAAAATAGCTACTGAAGATTCCTTTTTATCGTCTTCAGTTAGTTTGTGTAGTTTAGGTTTTTTCTCCCAATTATAAGTCTTGTAATGTTGAGAAAAACCAGTTGTAGTGGTTATTAATAAGGCTATAAATACAATTTTCTTTATCATTATATGTGTTCTAATATTATACTTTTTTTATAAGCTTTCTGTAGACTTTTTATAAAGCTATTCCAATTTTCAAAATCATCTTTTTTAATACTTAATGTTTTAATATAAATGGATTTAGTCTGTATTATCATGTTATCTTTTGATTCATAACTTATTTTAAATCCATAATTTGGATCTTCAAAGGCTATCTCATCTGGCACATAACTTGCTTTGTAGCCTTCAGGAATTTGAAAATTGGTTGTGAAATGTTTTTCAAATTGATAGTCTATTTTTTTACTGTGTTTTCTATCTTTTATATCTACATCACTTTTAGATAAAGAACGATCAATATTAAGATTGATATAAATTTTATCGCCAATATTTCTCGTATAACTGTCAATATCTAAGTCATATTTTAAGATTAGTGGAATAGCTTTATTATCGAAATTTGTCTTAGTAATGTTGTTATAATTTGTTTTGTTATTTCCAAGTGCGAGTGTAGTATTGAGGTATTCTTCTTCTGTTTTAGTATCCTTTTTATAGATATAATCTGAAACAAAATCTACTTTATCATAACCCATTAACGAACGTTTTTCAGACACTTTTAAAGTGCCATTCTCTAAACGCATATTGGTAGTAATATTTGTTACACTCTGATTTGCTTTTTGAGCAGGAACTTTAATGATTTTGAAGTTGTCTTTATCAATTCCCATAAGTGTTTCCTTAGTTTGAATAAATGCACTTGGCATACCAAAAGGCACATAACTGTCTGTCGCATCAAGAAAAATAGTGTCATTTTCAATAATTGCAGTCGTAATCATATGATCATCTACAGATGGTGTAGGAACGTCAAAATAGGAGTAAGGCTTGTTTCTTGAGCCAACCCAAGTTCTATAAGCTTTGATATCAACATGATTTAGCATTTCATATAATAAGTTAGACATGGCTTTGCAGTCGCCATAACGCGTTTCACAAGTTGATGCTGCTCCAGCAGGAATAAAGCCACCATAACCATCTCCAAAAGCAATATAATTAATGTTGTTTTGAACCCATTCAAAAATTGCTTTCGCTTTGTCTTCTTTAGAAGTTAATGAACTTGTAATCTCATCTGTAATTTTATAAACCTTTTTTAAATCCTTAGTATCAACTTGATCTATTAAGCTAACATACCATTTATATAAATCGGATAAATCGTTTAAGACATTGATTTTTTTATCATTATACTCGTAACTTTTTATGTAAAGTAGCATATGTGGTAAGTAATACATTGCAGCTTCACTATCGTCTTCACTTTCAAATCCATCAGTGTTATAAGCACTCCATGTGTATATATTACTAGTCGTTGTTTCTTCTTTTTTAAACTCTAAGTGGATTGATTCTGTATTAAATTCTACATAGCCAATGTCTACATTTTTCGGAAATTCAACAGAGAGTTGAGCACTTTTAGTAGGCACGTGAATAGCAAAGTTGAAACCTCCTAGAAATCGTGGTTCTTTTACAATTCTTTTGTAATTTAAATGTGTTTCTGCTCCTTTAGCTACAGCAGGAAATATGAAACTTTTAAATTCATCATCACTGTAAAATACCATGTTGTCAAATTCCTGTTTTGTTTCAATATAATCTACATCAATTCTTTTATCTGTTGAAGGAATATAGGTAAAAGCTTCAATATCTTTAATTTCTGAAAAACTACTATAACCTATAGATTCGTTTGCGTAATACAAGTTTTTTGAACTAATAAATTTTCCTTGTTCTGTAATGTTTTGAACGATGTCAAATTTGTCCTTGTTTAGGTTTATTTTGATGTGTTCGTGTCTTTTGAGATAGATGTAATCTTCATCTGAAAAATCTTGTGACCAAGATAAAAAAGGCACAAGCAAGAAAAAGAAAAAATATTTAGGCATTGTATAGGGGTTTTAATTCAAATATAGGCTATTTATCTTTAACTTTGTTTTGTTAAAAATAGTATATAATCCAATAGCTAATATCATACCAAAATGACGCCTACATTTGATAAAGTTCACTTAAAATTTAAGTTTAATGGTACATCTTTTAATCATGATGAACTTAAAGAAGTTGCATACAGTCTAGTAAAAGAAGGTGAAGCGTATGAAAAAGTAGCAGGAAACTTTCTTTTAGATTGGTTAGACTCTAAAGATTATGTTGTTGTAAGTACTTCAGGAACAACGGGATTACCTAAGATGATAAAACTAGCTAAAAAGTCTATGGTTAATTCTGCAATTATGACAGGCGACTTTTTTAAGCTACAACCAGGAGATAAGGCGTTGCATTGTTTGCCAAGTCGGTATATTTCTGGTAAAATGATGTTAGTTCGTGCCATGATTTTAGGTTTAGAATTAGATATGGTTGCACCAACACTTCACCCAGCTTATGACGATCAAAAGCATTATGATTTTAGTGCCATGATTCCGTTACAGCTTAAAAATTCATTAAAACGATTAGAAAATATAAAAACGCTTATAGTTGGAGGAGCAAGTGTTTCAAAATCTTTAGTTGAGAATTTACAGGATCTAAAAACGAATGTATATGAAACCTTTGGCATGACAGAAACAATAAGCCATATTGCAGTAAAAAAGTTAAATCACAATCCGTCTAATGTGTCAGGTTTTGAAATATTACCAAACATTATGATTTCACAAAATAATGAAAATTGTTTGGTTGTTGACGCTCCAAAATTGTGCCCAGAAACAATTGTAACTAATGATTTAATCAATTTAATTAATGAAAAAAGATTTGAAATTATTGGTCGTTATGACAATATGATTAATTCAGGAGGAGTTAAAGTGTATCCAGAATTGATTGAATTGAAACTTCAAGACCTTATAGAACATCGTTTTTTTATTGCTTCAGAAACTGATAATGATTTTGGACAAAAAGTAATTATGGTTCTTGAAAATGAAAACACAGATTTTAATAAAGATGTATTTTCACAATTACAAAAGCATGAAATTCCTAAAGCAATCTATAGTATTCCTAAATTTTTCGAAACTGAAACAGGAAAACTACAACGACGAAAAATATTAGATACTGTTTTGAGTTAGTTTACTCATTGGTTATTTCTGTTATTAAGATTGAGATAATGATCATTATTTAGCATATTAGTTTTCAGGATGCACAAAATATATTAGCGAGTTTGTTTTTATAAAAAACTCCTTAGATTCTTTATGTATATTCTCAAACGTTTCAAAATCTATACCTTTACAAATGCCATATGAGTAGTGATATTTTATAATTTCTAAATCCAATTCTGTGAGTGTTTTATTATCAGAATAACAATCAGAAAGGTAATTTTCGCAGCTCAAATCATCTGAAAGTCTAAATCGACCTAGACTAATTATAAAATACTCTTTAAGTTTATAGAGTCTTAAATTTTCATTGAAATAATAATTAGGATCTATTCGGATAGCATTTTTATAGATTTTATTATTTCTCCAATACATATAAAAATCTGTTTTATTTCGTTGTGATAATTTTGATTCATACTCATAATCACCATTATAATATACTATGAAATTTGATTTTTCAACTTTTTTAACTTCAGAAATACTTAGTGAATCGACTTGATCTGTGATTGCTTTTGCAAAACGCATAAACTTTTTTTTAGTTCTTCTTTTTACACTTTTAGAAAAGAAGATGTTAATAGGATCTTTCCAGTATTTCATACTTGTTTTAGAACTATCACTATCTTTTTTATGTGCAAAAGCAATTTTTTTATATTGACTTAAAAATGTCGAATCTTTATATTCATAAGCAACCACATTTCTTTTTGTGTGTTTTACATCTTGTATTTTTATTAAAGTATCGTGATTTGTAATAATAAAATTTTTTACTTTATAGTTAAGCAATAATTTACGTTGGTCTTCTTCTATGTATTTAATGGATACATACGTTGGAATTAAAGAATCTGTTTTGTGCTCTTGAGAAAAACAGTTATTACTTAAAAACAAATGACAAAAAAGCAATAAAAAAAAAGATAGTATTCTCATCATTCTTTGGAGTTATATAAGCGAGTTAATTTTTCAAAAGTGTATTTATCAATTGGCTGATCGTATATAGTATGATAATGAATTCTTAATAGCGTTAAATCAAATTCATCAATATGGTTCAAGTTTTTATATTTTTTTGAAAGCAGACTCTCATTTGGAACTTTGTTTGTAATGTATAATAGGGACAAACTTGTATAAAATAACTGTTTAAGCTGCCTTATTTTTTTTTCATAATTCGAGTTGTTTTTAATACTTATAACTAATAAAGCACCATAAAATTTATTATTATAATCATTTAATAAATTATAGGTAGCACCTGTATATATTGAGTTTTGTTTTTCTTCAACAGTATCAAATTCAAAATTTTCATCATATGAATTGACATCTTTTGACGTTGTTTTTATAAAGTAATTTGCTTGTTCAATATCAGAGGTAAAAGAGATGTTTAAATTAGGAATATTAAGTTGACTGTAAAATTCCTGAAATTTTTTAGAGATAATATTTGGAAGGCTTTTATCAATAAAGACTATAATAGGTGTACTCCATTGTTTGATGAAATATCTTTTTTGAGAATTTCTATTAGTATTTTGAAAAACAAGCTTTCTATATAACTTTAAAATATCAGAGTCATAATCACTTTTAATAAATAAAGGAGATTCTTGATTTTTTTTACCAAAAAGGGTATCTGAACCTATTATTATAAATTTGTTTTTTAAATGATTTTCTGTTTTAGTTTTTTGAAATATATAACGTGGTTTGACTAAAGAATCATAAGAGCTTTGAGAAATCATAAAATTAGATGATAAAGCAAAATATATATAAATCATTAAATTTCTCATAATTACACCTGTAAAACGCCCATATTAAATGGCTTTTCAATAGGAGCGTGGTTAGCAGCTTCAATTCCCATGCTAATCCATGTTCTTGTGTCTAACGGATTGATAACCGCATCTGTCCAAATACGTGCAGCTGCATAATAAGGCGATACTTGATTATCGTATCTGTTTTTAATTTTATCGAATAATTCTTTTTCTTTTTCTTCTGTAATTTTTTCTCCTTTTTTAAGCAGTGATGCTTTTTCAATTTGAAGTAATACTTTTGCAGCAGAATTTCCACTCATAACTGCAAGTTCTGCACTAGGCCAAGCAGCAATTAATTTTGGGTCATAGGCCTTTCCACACATGGCATAGTTTCCTGCGCCATAACTATTACCAATGATTATTGTAAATTTTGGTACAACAGAGTTACTCACAGCATTTACCATTTTAGCACCATCTTTAATGATTCCTCCATGTTCAGATTTACTTCCAACCATAAATCCTGTAACATCTTGTAAAAACACTAATGGAATTTTTTTCTGATTACAATTGGCTATAAATCGAGTCGCTTTATCTGCGCTGTCATTGTAAATTACACCACCAAATTGCATTTCGCCTTTTTTGGTTTTAACCAGTTTACGTTGATTGGCAACAATACCAACTGCCCAACCGTCAATTCTTGCATACGCTGTGATAATTGTTTTTCCGTAACCTTCTTTATATTCATCAAATTCACTATTATCAACTAAACGTTTGATAATTTCTTTCATATCATACTGATCTGCTCTCGAACGCGGTAAGATTCCGAACATATCATCAGGATTCTCTTTTGGTTTTTTAGCTGCAACTTTATTAAAACCAGCTTTATCGTAATCACCAATTTTGTCTATTAAACGCTGAATTGTTTCCAAAGCATCCTTATCGTCTTTAGCTTTATAATCTGTAACACCCGAAATCTCGCAATGTGTCGTTGCTCCACCTAAAGTTTCATTATCGATAGTTTCTCCAATGGCAGCTTTTACCAAATAACTACCAGCAAGAAATATGCTTCCAGTTTTGTCAACAATTAAAGCTTCATCACTCATAATTGGTAAATAAGCACCACCAGCAACACAACTTCCCATAACAGCTGCAATTTGGGTAATTCCCATGCTGCTCATCACAGCATTATTTCTAAATATACGTCCGAAATGCTCCTTATCAGGAAAGATTTCATCTTGCATTGGTAGATATACACCTGCAGAATCTACTAAATAAATGATAGGTAACCTGTTTTCGATAGAAATTTCTTGAGCACGTAAATTCTTTTTTCCAGTAATAGGAAACCAAGCTCCAGCTTTAACAGTAGCATCATTGGCGACGACGATACATTGCTTTCCTTTTACATAGCCCATTTTTACAACAACACCACCAGACGGACAACCACCATGTTCTTCATACATGCCTTCTCCAGCAAAAGCACCAATTTCTATAGAAGGTTTTTTAGAATCTAACAGATAATCAACACGTTCTCTAGCTGTCATTTTTCCTTTAGCATGATGCTTTTCGATGCGTTTTACCCCACCACCAAGTTTTACTTTAGTAAGTCGTTTTTTTAAATCGGAAAGAAGTAATTTATTGTGATCTTCGTTTTTATTGAAGTTGATATCCATAGTATTGTTAATTTGTCACGAATTTACGAAACCCTTAACGGATTAAAAAGTGAATAATTTGTTAATTTTATTACATGGAAATAGTTTCCTAGGAATATATTGATTTTTTATTGTATATTTGTACCAACATTTTAATCAATTTAACATGAAACGAGATAAAATTATTTTTTACGCATCTACAGGTCTATTAACACTATTAATGTTGTTTTCTGTTAGTATGTATTTTTTTAAACATGACGACGTATCAACCATGTTTACTAGTTTTGGATATCCAACGTATATAATTTACCCTTATGCAATAGCTAAATTATTAGGGTTAGTAGCCATTTGGAATCCGAATTTTAAAACTATTAAAGAATGGGCTTATGCTGGTTTCTTTTTTGCTTTCATATTAGCATTTTTTGCACATTATATGATTGGTGATGGAGAACAAACAGGAGCATTAATTGCCTTTATCTTATTAATAATATCCTATATGTTTAACAAAAAAATTAACAAACATTAAATTATGAAAAAAATTATAGCATTTGCCGGAAGTAATAGTAAAGAATCTATAAATAAACAATTAGCAGTATATGCTTCAGCTTTAGTGGAAGATGTAGATGTAGGAGTCACTGTATTAGATTTAAACGATTTTGATTTACATCTTTACGGTATTGATTACGAAATAGAACATGGTATACCAGATAATGCTCATCAATTTTTAGAGCATATAAAATCATCAGACGGAATTATATTATCCTTAGCAGAACATAATGGAGCCTATGCTACGGTATTTAAAAACATTTTTGATTGGATGTCTAGAATTGACAGCAAACTATGGAGTAATAAACCTATGTTATTAATGGCAACATCACCAGGAGCTAGAGGAGGAGCTTCCGTTTTAGAAATAGCAAAAGGTCGTTTCCCTTATATGGGAGGAAACATTGTTGCAGAATTTTCATTACCTTCATTTGGTAATAATTTTCAAGATGAAAAGATAATTGATGAGTTACTAAACAATCAATTATTAGAAGCAATTAAAACCCTTAAACATAGTTTGTGAAATGGATATAAAACAAGTTGAAAAAGGCAGTAAAGGTCGCTTTTTTTATGAAGTCGTTGGTCAACAAAAGGCTTTTATGACTTACAATTATGATGGAAAAGATAAGATGATTATTAATCATACTGAAGTAGATCCGTCTTTAAAAGGACAAGGTATTGGTTATAAACTTGTCGAAGCAGCAGTAATGTTTGCTAGAGAAAATCAAATTAAGATTTTACCTTTATGCTCTTATGTCGCAGCAGTTTTTAAAAAGAAAAGTGACTATAACGACGTGTTATTTTAGAATCAAGTAAAAAGGATTATTAACTATAAGAATATGGGAGATTTAGCAAAAGACATCAATTCAAAATTTGAAAATAACAGAGTAAAAGCTTTACTCAATATAATTTATACAGCCAATTGGATCTCCAGTTGCCAGAATGAGTTTTTTAAGGATTATGGTATTTCTCCGCAGCAGTATAATATTTTAAGAATATTGAAAGGAGCTGGTAAAGCCATAAAAGTACAAACCATTAAAGATAGAATGTTAGAGCGTTCGCCAAATGCGACACGTTTAATGGATAAATTATGTACTAAAAATTATATTGAACGTTTGCCTTCTGAAGAAGACAGACGTGTTGTTAAAATAGTTATCACTAAGGATGGCTTAGATTTATTAGCCTCTATTCCTAATGACCTAAATAATAATTTACTTAAAAATTTAAATGAAAAAGAGGCAGAACAATTAAGTGATCTGCTAGATAAAATGCGATAGAGTATTTTTTTAATCAAATATTTTCCATGGAAAATATTTTAATTTAACAGTAATAAAATGAAACTAAATTCAATTAAAAGAGCAGGACGTAGTCATTTTGTAGATATGGGTCCAATCCGTTTAAGACAACCATTTCCAACTCAACATATTGAAATGATTGATCCATTCGTATTACTACATCATTACGGACCTTATGAAATTTCAGAAACAAATAACCCTTTTGATTTAGGTCCACATCCTCATAGAGGCTTTGAACCTATTACATTTTTAGTACAAGGAGAACAACTGCATCGTGATTCGTTAGGAAATGAAAGTATCGTGAAAGCTGGAGATGTACAATGGACAACCGCTGGACGTGGTATTATTCACGCAGAAGCTCCTACTAAAGACTTAGTAAAAAAAGGAGGAACGATTGAAGGCATTCAGTTATGGTTGAATCTGCCTTCAGACAAGAAAATGATACCAGCTGATTATCAACATGCAAAACATGAGGATTTTAATGTCATTACTTCCGAAGATAAAAAAGTTGAAATCAGAATTATTGCTGGAGAATTAAACAATACTTTCGGAAGAATTAAAACTCAAACACCTGTTAATGCTTTCATGATTGAGGCAAAAGCAGGAGGAAAGCAGTTTATATCGTATTCTAATTTGCATCATGGATTACTATATCTCTTAAAAGGAAAAGTGATAGTAAATGAAGTTGAAGCTATAGAGTTAGATAAAAACCAGTTTATGGAATTTAATCAAGATGGCAAAGGGGTTTCTATTAAAGCAGAAACGGATAGTCTATTATTATTCATTTCTGGAGAACCAATTAATGAACCAATAGCTACTTACGGACCTTATGTAATGAATTCTCAAACAGAATTATTAGAAGCTATGAGAGATTATCAAATGGGAAAAATGGGCTTCCTTCCAACAAATTAATAAGTATGTCATTTCGACAGAGCGAAGAATGAGCGACGAGAAATCTCATTATTAAAAGAATAATTAATTAAAAGTTTCCAATTTGTGATTGGAATACGTAAAAAAGCAAATTATGAAAACAATAATTCACAAATCAGATACAAGAGGATTCGCAAACCATGGTTGGTTAAAATCACATCATACCTTTAGTTTTGCGAGTTATCAAAATACAGAACGTATGAATTTTGGGATGCTCCGTGTTTTAAATGATGATGTCGTGCAACCAAAAATGGGTTTCGGAACACATCCTCATCAAAACATGGAAATCATTTCAATTCCGTTAAAAGGCGCATTGTCTCATAAAGATAGTATGGGAAATAAACGTGCTATAGATGTAGGAGAAGTTCAAGTTATGACTGCTGGTACTGGATTAACACATTCAGAATTTAACGATAGTAAAACAGATGAAGTTAATTTTCTGCAATTATGGATTCTTCCTGAAGAATTAAATGTTCAACCAAATTACGAGCAACGTCGGTTTCCTTTAGAAGCGCAAAAGAATCAGTTACAAACAGTTGTCGCTCCTAAAGATAAATTAGAAGGAAATGCGCTACCAATTAATCAGCAAGCTTACATTTATAGAACCAACTTAGATGCAGAAAACAGTATTGATTTAAAAGTCAAATTTGCACAAAACGGATTCTATATTTTTGTTGTTGATGGCGAAATTGAAGTCGATAGCAATACGCTTGAAAAAAGAGATGCTATTGGTGTTTTTGAAACTGATCATATCGAAATAAAAGCGAATCAAAATTCAGAATTAATAATCATTGAAGTTCCCATGAACTAAATATGATGATTAATAGCAAAAAGGCATCCAATTTTGGATGCTTTTTTAGTTTAAAAATGCGATATTTGTGTTTCCCTTAAATAAGAAATAAATATGGCAATGAATAAAAATACAGTGTTAGCTTGGGCTACCACAATTATGATAATAGTAGGACTTGGTTTAATAGCATTAGGTGCATTTAGATACGATGATGTCGCTGGATGGGGATTTGCTGCTGTTGGTATTGGCTTTTTTGCTATTGCTTGGGTGTTTAATGCTTTAAAAGGTAGAGTGTAATGAGTGATGATAAAAAAGTAATTTTCTCAATGTCTGGTTTAACTAAGACATTTCAGAGTGCACAAACGCCAGTTTTAAAAAACATCTATTTAAGTTTCTTTTATGGAGCTAAAATAGGAATCTTAGGTCTAAATGGATCTGGTAAGTCAACCTTACTGAAGATTATAGCTGGAGTTGATAAGAATTACCAAGGCGATGTTGTGTTTTCTCCTGGATACACTGTTGGCTATTTAGAACAAGAGCCAAAATTAGATGAGGAGAAAACGGTTATGGAAATTGTTCGTGAAGGCGCTGCTGAAACTGTAGCAATTTTAGATGAATACAATAGCATAAATGATCAATTTGGTTTAGAAGAAGTCTATAGCGATCCAGATAAAATGGAAAAGCTAATGAATCGTCAAGCCGAACTTCAAGATCAAATTGATGCTTCTAATGCATGGGAATTAGATACCAAATTAGAAATTGCAATGGATGCGCTTCGTACACCTGATGGTGATAAGAAAATCGCAGTGTTGTCTGGTGGTGAGCGTCGTAGAGTAGCGCTTTGTCGTTTGCTACTTCAAGAACCAGATGTGCTTTTACTTGATGAGCCTACCAACCACTTAGATGCAGAATCTGTTCATTGGTTAGAGCATCATTTGGCACAATACAAAGGAACAGTAATCGCTGTAACGCACGACAGATACTTTTTAGATAATGTTGCTGGTTGGATTTTAGAGCTTGATCGAGGTGAAGGGATTCCTTGGAAAGGGAATTACTCATCGTGGTTAGATCAAAAATCTAAGCGTATGGCTCAAGAGAGTAAAACAGCATCTAAGCGTCAAAAAACATTAGAGCGTGAGTTAGAATGGGTTCGTCAAGGAGCTAAAGGTCGACAAACCAAGCAAAAAGCACGTTTGAAGAATTATGATAAGTTGATGAGTCAAGACCAAAAACAATTGGATGAAAAGCTTGAAATTTACATACCTAATGGACCTCGTTTAGGAACTAATGTTATCGAAGCTAAAGGTGTAAGCAAAGGCTACGATGACAAATTATTATATGAAGATTTAAATTTCAATCTACCACAAGCTGGAATTGTTGGTGTTATTGGTCCGAATGGAGCTGGTAAAACGACAATATTTAGAATGATAATGGGAGAAGAAACGCCTGATAAAGGTGAATTTGTTGTTGGTGAAACTGCTAAAATAGCCTATGTAGATCAATCACATTCTAATATTGATCCTGAAAAATCAATATGGCAAAACTTTAGTGACGAACAAGAGTTGGTCATGATGGGAGGAAAACAGGTAAATTCCAGAGCATATCTAAGTCGTTTTAATTTTTCTGGAAGTGAACAAAATAAAGCTGTAAAATTACTCTCAGGTGGAGAGCGTAACCGTTTACATTTAGCAATGACACTAAAAGAAGAAGGTAATGTATTGCTTTTAGACGAGCCAACTAATGATCTTGATGTCAATACATTAAGAGCATTAGAAGAAGGTTTAGAAAACTTTGCTGGTTGTGCTGTAGTAATTAGTCACGACAGATGGTTCTTAGATAGAATTTGTACACATATATTAGCTTTTGAAGGCGATAGTCAAGTGTATTTCTTTGAAGGTAGTTTCTCAGATTATGAAGAAAATAAAAAGAAACGTTTAGGTGGTGATTTAATGCCAAAACGTATTAAGTATAAAAAACTAGTGAGATAGTTTTTATCAATAAGACTAGTTTGTATAAAACTAAAAAAAGCCAGCAGTTAGCTGGCTTTTTTTAGTATATATGATAATCTCCCAATTCATACGACTTGGAGACATCTGTTTTTTTGAGCATGTTTAAATTTGAATCAAATTTATCTAACTCATCTCTCCATTGTCGCTCAGGAGTCACTGTATATAAGAATAGTTTTGTTTCCTATAAATAATACAACGCTATTAAATAGTATTAATGAAATTAGTGTTGTCAAGCGTTTATTTGTTTTTGAGATTGTTATTTTCCTTCTTTAATTGATAAACTTTAACAAGATTTATAATTAATAGGATGAGAATCGAAATAAAACCAATTGATAATATGGCGATTAACTTAGAATCATCTTGCATAGATTAAAAAATTAATTTTTAGTGTCATATAAATGACCATCCGTAAAATCTGTATATTCTTTATCTACTTTTGCTTTATATTTATTCTTATCCATCAAACGTTTATTCTCAGCTTTAAGTTTATACATTTTCAAGACAGCAATGCCTATAAATACTGCAAAAATAATAGCAGTTATGATTAATACAATAGTGAGCTGAGTTGTGCTTACAAGGGAATAAATCCTTACGAAGTTAGCTAACATATTTTTAAGTTTAATTAGATTTGGATACTCAAATATACAACTTTAATCGAAACGCCAACTATTTAGTTATAAAAAAGTTACATTTTAATACCTACACTTCGTCGGATTTTTCATACCAGTCATCCTGTATCACTTCTATACTGCTATCTTTCTCATTAATGATAGTTTTAAACTTTTTTACATCACTAAAACCATTTGTCCCTCGATAATGATATGGATATACTTTTTTAGGTTTAAATTCTAAAACTGCAGAAGCTGCACTTTCAACTGTCATGGTATATGGTAAATTCATACATAAAAATGCAATATCGATGTTTTGTAATTGTCTCATTTCCGGAATGTCTTCAGTATCTCCCGAAATATAAATACGCTCATCACCTAAAGTCAATACATAACCATTACCGCGACCTTTTGGATGAAATTTTAAGGCTTCTTCTCTAAGGTTGTACATTGGAATCGCTTCAATACCTAGTTTTGTATTGCCAATAGTATAACTTTTACTAAGAAAATTAGACAATACAGATGTTTTACTTCTTAAAGTTGAAGGTAATTTATCTGCAACTGCAATAGGAGTAATTATTTTAGAGCTTTCAGTCGAAATTGCTTCTAAGGTTTCAATATCTAAATGATCACCATGAATATCTGTAATGAGTATCAAGCTTGGTTGCTTTTGATCTTTAAAAGCGTCAAAACCACCAACAGGATCAATATATAAAACAACATTTTTGTACTCAAGTACTAGTGTAGCGTGTGAAATCGGATTGATGGTTATAGCACTTTTTGAAGTAACTTTTTCTTTTTTAATTGTTTCTGATTTCTTTTTAGACTTAATTTTTTCATCACTAGTTTCAGTAGTAATAGCATTAGTTTCTTTTTTATCCGTTTTACATGAAAAGACAGAGATACAAATCAGTACCACTAAAAGTTTAAAATATTTCATCTGATATAGTTTTTAGAATTTAAAAGTAATCACAAATGATGAGTGAAGAAAATTTGTAACAAACTATCCTAATTGACTACTTACATTTTACGAGCATTAAGTTTTTAAAATCATATTTTTTAACGAAATTGCTTATCTAAAACTTTGTTCAACTTAAAACACAACATATACTATGTCTGACGATTTTGATTTACTAGAAACCAATACTAATGAAAAAAGTGAGAAAGTAGATGTCAATTGGGGAAAAGCCATTGACACTATGAAATCTAAATTGGCTCAAGAAGATGATCCAGAAAGTCGTCAGAAGATATTAAATGCAACTCTTGATGATGTCGTTCACATGGCAGAACAAGATAGAACGACGCTTTTAGATGCTATTAAGGATCTTACAGACTATCAGGATGAAGTTGGTATTATTTTCGAAAAATTCTCTTCGCTTAATCCTGATGAACAAAAAATCATTGACGATGCTATTAAACGTTTAGAGCGTGCAAAAGTAGAACTTGAAGATGCAGAAGCAAAACCAGATACATGGTGGAACAATCTTTGGGGAAGAAAAAGCAAAATTAAAGATGCTCAGGACGAGTTAAATGTCGCTCAAAAAGATAGAGATGCTGCCGACAATAAAGCTAAGGCAATGTTTCAAACGCGTATTGAAAGCGCAGATGTACAAACGTTATTAAGTGAATTAAGTTATAAATCGCAAGCTGCAGTCACACGTCTTAAAAACCGTGAAATAGAAATCAAAGAAGTTGAAGATAAACTGCAAACAGCCATTGTTGAAGCGACTAAAAATCATGTTAAAGCTTTAGAGAAGAAGAAAGAAGTAGAAGCAAAGCTTGAAGAAAAATATGCGGCTTTAAAACAAGCACGTCAGGCTTTAGAAGAAATAGTGGACAAACAATCAGCCGAATATGCACAAGCAATTGGAGATGTTACTTCACTCGAGCAGACAGTTGAAGAATTAGAAGGTCTTAAAAATGCCTACACAACTTTAGCAGCTTCAAAAGATAGTTTCGTTCACAAACATAATTTAACCATAAAAGTATTGACGTCTTTACGTAGTAACTTGCAAACGCATCGTGCTAAATTAAAGAGTGATACTGAAGAGCGTTTAAAATATTACGATGGTTATGTTGTGGCTTTAAAAGCGCGAACAGATCAAGAATTTGCTGCTATTTTGGAGCATTTAGGTGTAAAAACTGATGAGCATATTGGAGAAACCTTAGCATCTATGCATACTGCAAGTGCTAAAGCGCGTCAGGAAATGATGGATAATATTCCTGTTCATGAAAAAGTTATGCAAGGTGTGTATAGCAGTTATGCTGAGGCTTTACAAGAGATTAGAGCTAAAGATGTCGATATTCAAAAGAATTTCGCTGAGCGTTATGGCATCGATATGAAAGAAATTTTCGAAGATTACTATAAAGCAGATGCAACTGCACCAAAAGGAGATGATGAAGAGTCAAAAAAAACTCCTAAACCAGAAGGTGGAAATGACGATTTGTTGAGCTAAATTAATTATGATGGCGTTACCTACTTTTGCTTTTTATAGCAAAAGTAGGTCAGGCTTTCCGCTATATCTTTTTGTATGGTCACCTTGAGTGCAGTCGAAAGGCTTTACTAAAAATACAAAAAGGATGTCGCTTCAATCCTTAACGCAAATCGAGATTTATTTAAAATTTAAACTAAACATTTAAAACAGTTGTGGCTAAATTGCCAACAGCTAACAGCAAATTGCTAACAGCTAAAACATGATTGTAACGCCATTAGATTCCGCAGTATTAGATTCTAAAGAACAATACATCTTTTATCATAAAAAAGTAGATTTTGTTCTCAAAGAATTGATTGTAAGTGTCCAAAAGGAAAATCTTTGTACGTCTAAAGAGCTCATCTTTTTTAAGCAATATTGCGATTTATTATTGTATTCCATTGAAGCCATGCGTGTTAAATACATGTATGATGAAGAGGACAATATGAAAGTCGATTTAACCGATTCAGGTTTTCCTAATTATCTAGAGTTTAGATATTTATTTAACGATTTATCATTACGAGATAACTATATCGCTAAACTAAAAGATGTTAGCGAATTGCAAGAGGAATTTCTAAATCAGTTATTACACAGAAAACAGCCCGTTAGAAAAGATAAGTTGTTTCAAGCAGCTTCAATCGTGTATTATACGTCTGTAGAGCAGAAATATATTTTTAATCGCTTTGTTCAAGGAAAAATTATTGATGCTCCAAAAACAGCATCTGCTCAATATATGACCAGTTGGAGCTTTTATGATGTGTCACACAACCGACCATTTATATGCTTTATGTATTTTGATTACGATGGTAAAAATGTAGAGTCTTATAAAGACGAGATTTATCAAGTCTTAAAAAATACTGCAGATCGTGATATGGATTTAGATACCATGGCTTATGGAATTGATAGAAAATTAAAAGATGTAAGACCTAAGTACATTAAACGTATTGATTTAGGACCATTTCACAATGTGTTTGCAAAAGATGAAAACGAAATAACACATACCATTTTAAAGAGTATTGCTGCTAAAGAAATTCCTTTAGAGTCTTATGCCTTATCATTTAAAATCCACGAAGTGTTTTCTGGTAGTGAATTTGAAGAAGGAGGCTATTTTAGTAAGCAAATCTTTCAAAAATGGAGTGAAATTGTTAAACAAGATTACGTTTTTGCACCACATAGAATTATACAATTACTATACAACAAAACACCAGAGATTATGAATCTATTGGCAAAACCACCTTTTGAAGTGGCTAATTTAAAAATGAAACAAAAAAGATAAAGCCTGAAGAGTCGTACTCAAAATTAAAGAGTAATTCAACTTTTCACTTTTCACTTATAACTTTTTACTACAACATGGAACACAACTCAACATTTCCTATAAAACAAAATGAACTTGATATGCTTCGTGATGAAGCGACGTCCTACATTAAAAGTATACAATGGGAACAAGGTCAGCGTGCAAAAAACAAAGATAAAGATGCTAAAGATGAATCGATTCTTTTGTATTTATCACGTGCAAAAGGAAATGGTGGAGCAGAAGTAACGTCTGTATCTAAAACAATTTTAGAACTTAAAAAACGCTTGTTGCCTGAGTCTATTGCCATTCCTATTTATTTAAATCAAACCCTTTATGCTGTTCAAGAAGGCATTACTTTAGGCGTTTGGATTAAAGATAGCTTTTACGATGCTTCGGGTTTATCCACTTTGTCTGAAAACAAATCGGCTTTAGATAATTCTAGTAAGCGTGAGTATGAAAGCAAAATGCAAACAGCAACTGCGTTTATGTTATTTTCAACGGCTTATAAGATTTTACATGACTTACAAACGGTTGCTTCAGACGATTTAAGCGTGATGAAGAATAAGTTTGCAGGCATTCCTGAAGTGTCTTTAATGTCGCCTTTAAAAGGAATGTCTTGTGCTTTGTTTTATTACGATAAATATTTAGGTCATCCTGAAATTATTAAGACAGATAAAGACGTTGTCGATTTTACGGTTGTATATTTTGAAGCTTTAATCGCTGAAATTCAAATGCGAAAAAGTAGTTTAGAATACACTGAAACTATTGTTGATAGAACTTACAAACTCGAAAAATCTGAATTTGCCATTTCAGGTTGGGATAATGTATTTCAAGGGACTGCAAAAAGTATTGAGTTTAATAAAATTCAGTTTGAACAAATTGTAGGAAACAGAGATGCCAAACACTTTGCTCGTCGTTTAACCGAACGTATGTTGAGCTATGATTTTACAGCTAAAAAGAATCCGTTTCAAGAACTTGGAGGTTTTATGCCTGTATTTATGGGTTACGGAATTCCAGGAACTGGAAAAAGTATGTTGATTGCTGCGATTGCAACACGACTTAAAGAACACTGTGACAATTTAGATATTCCATTTTTGTTTCACCCAATGCCAGACACGCTGATTTCTACGTTTCAAGGTGGTTCTGCAGAAAAAATGGTCGAGTGGATGAAGCCCATGCAAGATCCTTCAAAATTAATTTTCGCTCCAATTGACGATGCCGAAAATAATTTACAAGAGCGTACTGCTCAAGGGGTTTCTGCTGGTGTCAAAGAAGTGATTGGAGTTTTTCTTAGATATACTGAAGGTGCTTATGCTGTAAACTATGGGAATAGTTCCATTGGTCTATTTACAAACCTTCCTGAAATGTTAGACAAAGCGGTTATTTCTCGTGTACAAGGTCGTTTTAAAATTGATGGCGCACGAACAGAACACGATTTCTTAGATCAAGATCATTTGTGGTGGCGAAAGTTAGATGATACGATGCCAGATTTTGTAAACATGCAAGGACCAGAAAATTATAGTTACCTACAAGATCAAGGATTGGCTAAAAACATGGGCGAAATCTTAAACGTTTCAGATAAACCAACTGAAGAGCGTGTTTTAGAAGCCTACGATAAAATTGAAGGAAGTTTTAAAACAAATCAGCATTTGTTTTATGCGAACTTATATAAAGAAATCCAGAAGATATTTCCATTTTTCTCTTCTCGTGATGTTAGAAATATTCAGAGTGCAGTGTCCTTACGTTTAACAGATTTTGATTTAGAAGAAGACTGGTTCGAAAATCCTGAAGTATATTTCAAAAAAGATTACGAAACGAAGTTTAATATGCTGCAAGAATTGATGCGTTTTAATATGAAAGGTTTAGATTTCTCTGAGATTCGTCGTCAAGAAGTCGTTCGTTATTTAGACAATGTAGCTACTATTGCAGATACTGATTTTAAACGAAAAGTTGACGCAAGAGTCAATCAATTAAAGATAGATACTGAAGCTCGCGAACAGTTTGGAAATAATAATTAAATGCAAAATATCAAAAATATAACACATAATATTCTGTCTAAAGCTTGGGCAACACTTTACAGAATAGACTTCGATTTTCAGTTTAAAGATGGTTGTATAAAACGTTTGTCAAGAGAATGTTACAACAGAGGAGATGGTGCGGCAGTTTTATTGTATAATGTTGAGAAATCAACAGTAATATTGACAAAACAATTTAGAATGCCAATTTATGAAAACGATAAAAATGAAGGCATGTCTATTGAAGTTTGTGCTGGAGCCATTGATAAAAATGAATCTCCAAAAAAAACAATGCTAAGAGAAATAGAAGAGGAGGTTGGTTATAAAATTAATGAAGCTACTTGTGTTCTTGAAGCGTACATGTCGCCAGGAGCACTAACAGAAAAACTTTATCTTTTTATTGCTGAATATTCAGAAGATAAGAAAATTAATGAAGGAGGAGGAGTAGATATTGAAGATGAAGAAATAGAAGTCTTAGAGCTTCAGTTTAAAGAAGCTATCGATATGGTTAAGAAAAAGACAATAATTGATGCAAAAACGATTATGTTATTGCAATATGCTCAGATTAATAATTTATTGTGATGCAAAAATTAAAAGCTGCAAATTTATATCGAAGTGAGCTCATTCCTATTTCAGGAAAACTAGTAGAGCGTTACAATCAATGCTTAAAAAAACTAGGTTTTACAGAAACCAAACTAACTCAATTTTCTATTGATGGTATAGGTTGGAGTCCTGAAATTGCAGAAGAAAAAGGAGAACAATACTACTTGAGTAATGGCGAATCTAATCCTCATGGCATCATTATTTCTCCATTACAAAATAACAAGCCTGTCTATTTGCCCAATCATACGTTTGACAGGGAAATGATGCAACATGTTTTTAAAACTTATGGAAGTAAAATCAACGACATCACAAGAGATTCTGCAATTTGTCTTGATTTCGATCAAAGAATAGATGCTTTTTATGAGCCTTTAGATGTACTGAAGTACAACACGATTCATATTAATTTTCATTTAATGAATAACTTGTATCATCAGCAAAAGGAGCAATTACAACTGATTGAAAAGTTTAAGCAAGGTCATAACTTTATTGATGAAGATATTCATGAGCAATTGTTAAGTTCTGCAAAAACTTATGGTGATTTACGAAACAGGGATTTAGAGTTACCAGCTATAGATTTTAAAGTGAATTCTTTTTATACCAGATCATTTGGAGGTGTTTATCTACTTCGAGATTTTATTTCTCCAATTGTAGTTTTCGAGGATAAAAAGTGGTATAAAGAAGCTATAAAAGATACAATTCATGATGTTATAATTTTTCATATCTCCCAACCAGAACTTTTAGAAAAACTGCGTGATCATATCATTATTGCTTACGACTTAGAAGACATTGTGAGTACAAAACGTTATGAAAGGATCAAGAAATTTGAGTTTGCTCAATATTTAAAAAACACACAACATTCTATTAAAAACATCTTGAATGATTCATTGTTGTTTAAAAGTTATTTAAATAAAATTGATATTGAAGCACGAAAAAAAGTGATGAGTGTTGAGCGTTATCTGGAAAAATTAGAAACTAGCAATCAATATAAAATTTCTGATATTGTCGATGATGATTTATTTGAAGCCATGCATGAACCTCACTCAAGTTTACATCCTAAGCATCAAGATTTAATTTGGAAGTTACTAGTGAATATCTCACCAAAAGACGTGCTGTTCTTGTATTGGTATGATAAACAAGAGTTTTACCGTCTATATGAGACTTGGGACGAATCTTTACAAGATTGGGTAATTGAAACAATTCGTAACAATATTTAAGAAAATTAGACTAACTTTAAAAAGGTGTCTAACTAAAAATAAACAACTATGGGATTAGAACTAGTAATATTTATTGCAGCAATACTTTTTGGAGTTTTTCTATATTGGAGAGAATCTAATGGAAATTCTGCATATCGCTTTTTGAATAAAATAGTGAATAGTAAAGAATTACAAATGGCTCCTGACAGTAAGAAAGGTTTCATTTATCAACGTACATTTATTCCTAGATTAATATTTGTAGTTGCTTTATTCCTAATTGTTTCAGTTGTGGTTCAGTTTTTAACACCATTTCAAATTTTTGGAAGTTATAATGGTATTTCAGCATTTTCATCTGTTATCGTAGGAACTTTAGCCGGAACTTATGTCGCTAATTTTGTGATAAAATCAAGTAAGGTTATTGAAGAACAAAGTGAAAGTTTAGAAGATAAATTTGATACTGTTGTCGAAAAAGGAAAAGATTTTATAGAAGATTTTAAAAATAATGATAGCGAAGTACTTGAAGACGCTAAAGAAGAAATTAAGACAGAAATAGATCCTAATAAAAAATCAGCTAGAGAGCGTCTTAAAGATAAAGGGTTAATGTAATATTTATCAAATGTCTCCTCGAGCGCAGTCGAGAGGTATTATGAGATAAGAGGTATTAAAAAGGTCTCGACTGCGCTCGACCAGACATAAAACTCAAAGAATGATCAAATCATATTGGAATACAGGAAAAAAGCAAAAATTCATTACTATTTTAGTAAGCTTCATTGTACTCATCGCACTATTTGTGTTGCGTGATGACTATCAACCTGGATTATTATTTGTTAGAAAGTATATTTTTATCATCCTTTTAAGTTTGGTGGTGTTGCTATTCGGACTTAAAAAATTTAGAAGTTCTGCAAGTACAGGGAAACGTTTAGGCATTCTTGTGGCATTGATAGCTTTTTTCGGATTGATTTATCTTGTTGGATGGCATTTGAAATTATATGATTATATGAAATCGTATAATGTATTTAATAATTTAAATAAAATTGAAATTAATGATTTGCCTTTAACGCAAAATGAACGAATTCAACCACTACAAAACATTTTTACAATGGCTAACGAAAGTGTAGGAGAGACCAAAGATGTATCGCTTCCACATTTAGTTCGTGTTGATAATGAAAATAAATGGACGATGGCTATTCAACCTTCTGAAAACTATACGTTTCAACAAATAAGTGATAATACCGAAGAAGTGTTTTCTGTGTCTAGTACAACACCTTTTCCTCGTTTTTCTAATGAGAATAGAATTTCAGTAACCTTTTCAATAGGCGAATCCTTAAAGTTTAGTCGCAACACGTACAATGCCGTTGTTCAGCGTTTTAACCCTTGGATGTTACTCAATTATGAACCTAGTGACACCTTTTATATGAAAGATGACAAAGGAGAATGGGTTCAAGTGGTGAGTTTAATTAAATGGAAAGGGTTTTTCTTTCCTTATCCAAGTTTTGGAGGTGTCATGGTTATTGAAAATGGAGAACATGATTTTAATGATTATTTAGAACGAATTGTCATAGGTAAAGGAACTTTTATTTCACCAGATGAAATGAAAAATCATCCTTACCTCAATAAACAAAATACATTAGCAGAGAAGGTGTCTCGTTTACAAGCAGAATCTTTAAAATTCTTAGGAGGTTTTAGCGACCCATTACCTTGGAACATGTTGACTGCAGTAAAAATTCCTGAAATGCCAAAAGATCAAAATCAGCAGCCTTATGTTACAGATTTCGATTTTGCAGGTTCAGAAAGTGACGCTTATAGTGGATTATACCATTGGTTTGGATTAGAACCAATTGGTGTTGAACGTACTAGTTTAAGTTATAGTGTTTTTATTCCAGCTGACGGAACAGACAAATTATATTACTACGATCATGCAGCAAAGAAACAAGGATATGCAGGTGTTTCTGCTATGCCTCAAAAAGTAAAAGAATCTAAGAAAGAAATCGATTGGACAGCCAATACACCTGTTGAGTTTAGACCTTACATTAAAGATATAGCTGGAAGAAAACGTATGTTCTTTTTAGGAACTATTTCAGCAATTAGCGATACTAGTGCACAACAATTTGATGGTTCTGCAACACCAGATTTAGTATTAATTGATAGTGAATATCGCGATGTCGTTTGGATAGATGTAAAACATCCAAGCACTTGGGATAAAGAAGTGTATGATCAATTAGGTGAAGCTTGGCGATCGAGTGAAGGGATTGGTTATTTTTATCAAGAAGAATTGGTTGATGAAGATTTATTTATTCAACAAGCCATTGACTCTATTTTAACAATGCCCAAAGTAGACAAAAAGGCTAAAGAGATTGAAGCATTACAACGTAAGATTGATTCTTTGAAAACTATAGATGATAATTAGTAAGTATACTTATGAAGAAGAATTCATTTTGGGATACCATTTCAAATTATTATAAATTTCAAATCATAGCAGCGATTATTGTATTAGTAATTGTTTTAGTCGTTATGATTTTTAAATTTCTATTTCAATAATCTTTTGTCTTTCTGCTGAAAGGAGATTTCTCATAATTAATTTTTAATGAAATGAATTCAGAATGGAACAAGACAATTCAACTATAATTTCAATTCCATTTTAATATCACTTCGCTTATATGGACTCTTGTTTTCTAGTTCTAATTCAATAAAACCATACTTTCTATAAATATAAATAGCATTCTCAAGTTTTAGAGAAGAGTATAGTATCAATGTATTTAGTTGACGTTTCTTAGCAAAATCAATGCTGTATTGTAATAAATGCTGACCGATTTTTAGTCCACGTAAATTTGGTAACACAGCCATTTTAGTTAATTCCATTACCGAAGGCTCATTTGCTGGCATAAGCGCTACAGTTCCCAAAATGGTATCATTTTGTTTTGCGAAAAAGATAAAACCTCCTTTATCAATAATGTATGATTTTGGTTTACTTAAGACCTCTTCGTCAAATGGTTCAACGTAAAAATAAGTTTGTAACCATTCTATATTTAATTCGTAGAAATCCTTTGCATATTGGTTTTCAAAAGGAACAATATCAACGACTTTCATGTGCTCTAATAAAATCGGTTATGAGATACGAAATTAGCTTCCCAATTTGAATTTCAGTGTTAGGAGTAGGAGCAGCTTCACAAATATGCAAATAAGCTACGTTTTCATGTGATCCTAAATTATGCACAAATTGTCTGGCTTGATTAACTGAAAATCCACTAGGAGACATCGCACTACTTGGTGTATTTACTATAGCATCACAATCTACTTCTAATCCGTAATTAGAATTTGAGACATGATTTAAAGCGTGTTTCATTTCAGATTTAAACTTTAATTCTTTTCGTACAGATATTGCTTCAAACGTATTGTATTGTATAGATTTAAGTTTGTTTATAGTGCTGAAAATTTGTTCAGAAATATAATTTTCATGTAAACCAAAAATGAAATAATTTTTAAGAAAACCCTCAGCAAAAGCATAACTAAATCCATTTCCACTATGCCTTCCTTCTTCAGCTCTAAAGTCATGATGAGCATCAAAGTTAACTGCATTAATAGGTTTTTTAAGAGCTAAAGAAGTGCCTTTAATATTTCCGTAAGCATTGTTATGACCACCTCCAATAATAATTGGGATTTTACCTGCACTTACAATTTGAGAGACTAAAAAGGCAACGTTCTCATCAATTTTTGAAACAAGTTTTCTAGCTTTTTGAATGTCTTTTTTCTTATTTTGATCGAGTGTTTCTAGTTTGTTTTGATACTTTTCAAAATCTAAACAACCTAAAATAGCAACTTTATTAGCTAATGTAAATCCGTTACTTTGCGTATTTAACAAAATTTTAATTGCGCTATCCCAAGTTTTGTAAGCGCCTGTATTTCCGTAATTTGCGAAAACACCTACATCTTCTTTTATTCCAAAGACAACATAGGTAACATCCATTTTTAACAATTGGTCGTATATATTGTCAAAGCTAGGAAGTAACATTACATGTTCTCCAAATTTGGTTTCTTTAGGACGTTTTTTCAGAATGCTTAATAATTCTGAACTTGTAAAAGGTTTTAAGTGTTCCATCAACAAAATTGATTAATTTTGGTATAATAAAAGTACAGTTTTTTATTTTCAGCTTTGCATAAAATTAAAAAGAATTAACGTTTTAAATCAACAAAAAACAAAAGTAAATTATGGAAAATTCAAACAGTAAAAGTATTGGGTTAAAAATTGCTTTAGGTATATTATTGGCTCTATTTCTAGGAACTGCATTTTACACTTCTAAATTATATAATGAGAAAAAAGAAAATGAAGCCACGTTAACTAGTGAAAAAAAGCAGGTTATGGCAGATTTAAGTTCAATGGCAAAGCAATATGACATTGCTATAGGTGAAAATGAAGTCGCTAATGAAAACCTAATCGAAGCTAGAGAACGTATTCAAGGTTTAATGGATTCTTTGAAAATTTCTCAAAATAGCGTTAACAGTTTGTGGAGGTATAAAAAGAAGTTTATGGCGCTTCAAGAAGAAATGGATGTGTTATTAACTGAAAATGATAAATTAAAAGTTGAAAATGCATTATTAGCAACATCTTTAGATAGTACTAATATGCAATTAGAAGAACGTACTATATTTACAGATTCCTTATTGGTACAAAATACGCAACTTTCAGATGTTGTTGAAAACGCATCAGTATTGCAAACTGTAGGTTTAAAAGGTTTTGGTGTTATTGAAAGAAGTTCAGGAAAATTAATTCCTACTGAAAGAGCTAGACGTAGTGACAAAATTAGAGTATGTTTTACTGTAGCTAAAAATGCATTAGTTGGAGCAGGAGATAAAGAGTTGTATGTGCAAATTTTAGACCCGAATAATAATGTATTAGGTGCCAATGAGCAAATTCAATTTGACCAAACGATATTAAATTATAGTTTAATAAGTAAGTTCAATTATGAGAATAAAAACTTAGATATTTGTGAATTCGTCACACCAAATGATGATTTTGATGAAGGTCGCTATATCGTAAATGTTTTTAATGAAAATGAATTAGTATCTACTTCTGAGTTTACATTGAGATAGATTTATAATACCATAAAAAAGAAATCCGAAAGTTCAATGAGCTTTCGGATTTTTTCGTTTAGGATTTATAATAGTATTAGAATTTCTGACCGTTAATAATTACAGTATCTATGTGATTATCACCAAAAGCATACGCCAAATAATGATAACTTGGAATTTCTTTAGTTATAATAATATTGGCTTTTTTTCCTCTACAAATACTACCATACATATTAGAAACATTCATGGCATATGCGCCATTAATTGTTGCAGCATTAATAGCTTCTTCAGGTGTCATTTTCATTTTGATACAAGCGGTTGATACCACAAAATTCATATTTCCACTAGGTGTAGAACCTGGATTATAATCGGTTGCTAAAGCCAAAGGTAATCCTGCGTCTATAAGCTGTCTGGCTGGTGTATAAGGAATACTCAAAAAGTAGGAGCAACCTGGTAATGCAACAGGAATGGTATTAGATGATTTTAGAATTTCAACATCTTCAGAGTTTAATTCTTCAAGATGATCAACAGATAATGCGTTATGTTTCACACCTAAGGCAATGCCACCAAAAGCGTTAAATTGATTGACATGTATTTTTGGTGTTAATCCGTGTTTTATTCCAGCTTCAAGGACACGTTGTGTGTCTTCTAAATCGAAATAGCCTTTTTCACAAAACACATCAATGTAATCTGCCAATTGTTCTTTAACAACAGCAGGAATCATTTCATTTACCACTAAATCAATAAACCCTTTTTTGTTATTTATATAGTCTTTTGGAATGGCATGAGCAGCCAATAGTGTTGGTTTTACTTTAATGGGAAAGTCTTTCTTTAAACGTTTAATAACTCGAAGCATTTTGAGTTCTGCTTCAACAGTTAGTCCGTAGCCAGATTTAATTTCAATAGCTCCTGTACCAAGTTTAATAACTTCAGTTAAACGCTTTGATGCTTGGTTATAAAGTTCATCTTCAGGTGTGTTTTGTAGTTTTTCTGCGGAATTTAAAATACCACCACCACGATTTGCAATATCTTCATAAGACAACCCATTTATTCGATCAACAAATTCTTGGGTTCTATTTCCTGCATAAACAATGTGCGTATGAGAATCACACCAAGCAGGTAAGACTGTTTTTCCTGTGGCATCTATGATTTCATCGGCTTCAATACCACTAGAGTCTTCCATTTTACCAAACTCAACGATTGTATCGTGATCTATATGTAAGTATGCGTTTTTAATTGTTGGTAAAAGTTTCATGTCTTTACCTTTGACGATGGTGACATTGGTATCCCTTACTTGAACAAGTTCTTTGATGTTGATAATTAATATTGACATAGTATTAAGATAAAGTCTAAATTTAATAAATAAAAAGGGGCAGCAAAATGCTAGCACCAGATTATATAAATCGTCAAAAATTATTCTTTTACAAATTTTAAAGAAGTGTTACTATTTTCAAATTTGATAAAATACAGACCAGAATTAAGGTTTGAAATATCTATTCTTGTGTTATTTGTAATTGAATAATGACTAAGGACTAATTTACCAATTGTATTATATATTTCAATATTAGAATCTTCAGAAGATATACCTTTTATGTTTAAAATGTCTTTTGCTGGATTTGGAAAAATACTTAAAGTTTCAGTTGTAAGTTCTTCAGTACTTAGTGTTTCTAAAATATTTTCATACCAATCAAGTGTATTGCTAGCATAACCAACTGATGCAATATCATTGTCACCATCGCCATCAAAATCATTAACTGTTATAGCATATATTTGAAAATTGTTGTCATTCACAACTTCATCAGAACTAAAAGCACCAGACCCAGTACCTTTAAACCAGATAATAGCATCATCGCCAGTGCCACCATCTGTTAATATGACATCATTCATGCCGTCATTATCAATTTCGGCCACTACTACTGCAGCAGGTCTACTAATTGTTGTAGCATCTGAAATAACTGTTTCGGTAGAGCTACCGTTTTTAACTTTATTATACCAATTAACTTCACCAGTAAAATTATCAGATTTTATAATATCTGGAGTTCCATTATTATCTAAATCAGCAAATGCTGCTCCAAACAAAAAAGGATTGCCACTATCTACAGTTACTGTATCTTTAATCCAAGATACAGTCATAGTTCCGCTTTCAATATATTGATTGTAATATATTTCTATAGTACCTTGAGTTGCTCCATCAATATAACTTATTAATACATCTTGATCACCATCATTATCATAATCTGAAAAATCAATAATACCAGCTTGAGTAAAAAGCTCAATGGTTTGTTCAGTTCCAAAGTTTCCTAATCCATCACCAGCAAACCAAACAGCCTTACTGTAAGTATAACCTGTAGCAGCAATATCTAAATTGCCATCGTTATTTATGTCTGCCACAGCAACATCTGCAGCACCTAAAATTGTATTAGAAACAACTTGTCCAGAACCAAATCCTCCAGTGCCATTATTTGCATACCAAATCACAGAGTTGTTATTAGCAGATGAAACAATAATATCATTTCCATTCACACCATCTATATCTGCGATAGCTATATTACCAACTCCTTGAACTTCACTAGCGGCTGACACATTAGCCTGAAGTGTGAAATTTGCGCTTCCATCATTTTTATACCATTTAATAAAATCATTAGAAAAATTATATGTTCCAGTAACAATATCCACATGTCCATCACCATCTAGATCTGCTGAATTAATGGCGTAAGGATTAGATCCTGTAGAAGGATCGATATTTACTCTGTCTTCCCAAGAGGTTTGAGAGTAAGAAATAAAACTAATTGAAAGTATAATGATAAAAAGTAGAGTTGTTTTCATGGGAGAAAGTTATTGATTATTAGTATTATAATATATGGAATTCATTTTAGAGAACCTACCATGTTTTCAGGTTTTACCCATTCATCATATTCTTCGGCAGTTACATACCCAAGGTTAATTGCTTCTTCTTTTAATGTTGTACCATTTTTATGAGCTGTATTTGCAATCTCAGCAGCTTTATAATAACCAATTTTTGTGTTTAAAGCAGTAACTAGCATTAATGAATTATTCAAAAGTTGTTTAATAACATCGTGATTAGGTTTAATTCCTGAAGCACAATGCTCCTCAAAGCTAACACATGCATCTCCAATTAATTGAGCAGATTGTAATACGTTAGCAGCCATCATTGGTTTAAAAACATTAAGTTCGTAATGGCCTTGAGTTCCTCCAACTGTAACAGCAACATCATTACCCATGACTTGAGCACAAACCATAGTTAAGGCTTCACATTGTGTTGGATTTACTTTTCCAGGCATAATAGAACTTCCAGGTTCGTTTGCAGGAATAATAATTTCACCTATTCCGCTTCTAGGACCAGATGCCATCATACGTATATCGTTTGCAATTTTATTAAGAGAAACAGCTAATTGTTTTAAAGCACCATGAGTTTCTACTAAAGCATCGTGAGCGGCAAGAGCTTCAAATTTATTATCTGCTGACACAAACGGTAAGCCAGTAAACTTAGCGATGTATTCTGCTACAAGTTCACTATAACCTTCAGGTGTATTTAATCCTGTACCAACAGCAGTACCTCCAAGAGCCAGTTCTGATAGGTGAGGAAGTGTGTTTTCTAAAGCTTTTAATCCATGATCTAATTGTGAAACATAACCCGAAAATTCTTGTCCGAGAGTTAAAGGTGTCGCATCCATTAAATGTGTACGTCCAATTTTCACAACATCTCTAAACGCTGTAGATTTTTCATGTAATGTGTTTCTTAATTTTATAACTCCAGAAATTGTTGTCTCAACTACTTTTTTATAAATAGCGATGTGCATTCCAGTTGGAAATGTATCATTTGAGGATTGCGATTTGTTAACATCATCGTTTGGTTGAATAGTTTTATCTCCTTCACCTATTACTTTTCCAGCTAATTGATGTGCTCTATTTGCAATAACTTCATTAACATTCATATTACTTTGCGTTCCAGAACCAGTTTGCCATATCACTAGTGGAAATTGATCATCGTGCTTTCCGTCTAAAATTTCATCACAAACTTTTTCTATTAAATCACGTTTTTCATTCTCTAAAACACCTAATTCAGCATTTGTATATGCAGCAGCTTTTTTCAGATAAGCAAATCCATAAACAATTTCTAAAGGCATAGATGCTGAAGCGCCAATTTTGAAGTTATTACGAGAGCGTTCGGTTTGAGCTCCCCAAAGTTTGTCTGCAGGTACATTTACATTACCCATTGTGTCTTTTTCTATTCTAAATTCCATAATATGATAGTGTGATTTTTAGTTCTACAAAGTTAAGATTTTGGAGAGTAATTGTTTAATAATAATCACTTTTAATTTTTTTATGAAAAATTAAAAAACGTATCATAAGTAGTACTTTTAATATCCTGTTAATAAAACCTAAATAAACTATTGTAAAACAAATCGGATTATTATATCTTTGCATTAACAAAAAAAAACCACATGTTTGAATTTGACCAATATTTAGGATTTTTAGCGTTTTTAACCATTTTAACTATAGGTTTTTGGTTGATGATTTTTTTAATCACATTTGTAATCCCTTATTGGATTGGTGGATCATTAATTGAACGCTTAAAAGAAATTAAAGAAGAGAAGAAAGCTAAACGAGCTAATATGTAGTTTTTAGCTTTATAATTGATATAAAAAAAGGAAACCATATTATGGTTTCCTTTTTTTATTTGTATTGTTTTAATATTTATATGTTTATCCTTCAAAATCAAAATCATCACCACTTCCTTGACCTGAACGTTCACGTTTTTTCTGTTGATTAAAACGGTATGTAAATGATAGATTAAATGAGCGTTCTCTCCATTGAAATTCACTATTACTAATAAAAGTATCTGTAGTTGTATCCATAATACGTTTTCTAGAATTAAATAAATCACTAACATTAAAAGCTATAGATGCTTTCTCTTTAAATAGGTCTTTACTAAATGCTATGTTGGTAGAAAACACACCTTTTCTTTTATTTTGAGCATCTTCACTTGGTCCACGATAATTCATACTGGTTTGCCATTCTATATTTGCAGGCAGAGTATACTTAGTATTTAATCTAGCAAACCAACTTGTATTTTCGTTTCCTAAATTTATTCCATTAGGATCTACACCTTCCGTTTTAGATTTAAAGACATTGAAATTTGCACTAGTATTGAATTTACGAGAAGGTCTATATGTTACTGTGAACTCAAAACCATATCGATCTTCACTAGCTAAATTTATAGGTGTACGTTGAATTACAGCTACGTCTTCACCATCAACATTTACAGTTTCTCCAGTATCAAAACTTACAAAGTTAAATACGTCTGTAGCATGTTGATAGTAAGCAGATGTGTTGAGTGTTATTTTGCCAAAACGATTGATATAACCTAAATCGAAAGTGCCAGAGTAACTAGGATCTAAATCAGGGTTCCCTTGAAAAATACTTGACACACTAGAACGAGAAGGGAAAGGGTTAATAAACCAAGAACGTGGCCTTCTTAAACGTCTGCTATAACCAAGTGTTAAACTTTCTGCTTCAGATAACTCATAATTTAAGTTGACAGTAGGGAATAAACCTGTATAATCTTTTTTGCTAAAGTCACCACTTGATGGTTGGTCAATTGTAATTCTAGTATTTTCTAAACGCAAGCCTAATAAATATGAGAATTTACCATGTTTGCTTCCGTATTGAGAGTATACAGCATTAATATATTCTTTATAATTTAATATATTAGATAAAGTATTATCTACAAAAAACACATTAGTGTTTTCGTCTAAAAGTTCTACAACATAATCTGTAGATAGATTGTTGAAGTTACCACGATAACCTAATTCAAATTGCGCATTTTCACCAATAGGTAAGACATAATCTCCTTGCAGCAAAATACGTTCTTGATTTTCAAGAGTTCCTACTTTTTCTTTTAATATATTATTAACTTCTACAAGTGAATTTTCGTCTTCTGTACTATCTTCATATTGAAAATCAAATGTAAGTTTATGACCGCTTGCTTCAAAGTTTTTTGTGAAATTTGCAGCATATTGTATCGTTTTGTCATCTTCCAATTCAGGATCAAAACGTGAACTACTACTTGTTAATATGTTATTGACATCATATTGCAGTAAACTATTTGTTGTATTACTTTCGTTATTATTGTCTTTATAAAAAACAGATGTAGTTAAAGAAGCTGAATCATTAATATACCATTCTATACCTAAATTGGTATTAAAACCTTTTCTTATACGTTCATAATCTTTAGTTTCCTCAATACTATTTCCAGATTCTTTGTAGGTGGTATTAGTGTATGAATTTCCAGGAGCTTCTCTGTAATTGTAACCTGTTGTATTAAATATATTGACGTTGCCTGTTCTGTAGTTTATATTTCCTGATATTCCTGCGGAAGGGTTATAACCAGCATTAGCAGTTATAGCTCCATTTAAACCTTGTAATTTGCTTCGTTTTAAAATAATGTTTAAAATTCCTGCAGTTCCTTCAGAATCATATCTAGCAGAAGGAGAAGTAATAACTTCAACTTTCTCAATAGATTCTGCTGGTAATTGACGTAGTGCATCTGTCGAATTTAAACCAACCAAACCAGAAGGTTTACCATTAATTAAAATACGTACGTTGTCTTGTCCTCTTAATGAAACATTTCCTTCTACATCTACTGCCACAGAAGGTACATTGTCTAAAACATCACTTACTGTCCCACCACGAACAGTAAGGTCTTTACCAACATTATATATTTTTTTGTCTAATTTAATTTCTACAGTAGTTCGCTCAGCAATTATTTCTACAGCATCTAGAGCTTCAAGATTTAGTGATAAGCTAACGGTCCCTAGGTTTATGCTTTTGTCAAGTAATTTATCAGAATATGTTTTTGTTTTATAAGATAGATACTCAATCTTAACATCATAAGTTCCTATAGGTACTTCTATACTAAATTTACCATCAAGATCTGTAATACCTCCAGTTACTACTGTGTTTTCAGTTTTATTAATAAAGGAAATAGTAGCGTATTCTAAAGGGAATTTTTCATCAGCATCAATAACATTACCAGTAATTGTAATCTCTTTTTGAGCAAAACTAATTGTAGTAATTAATAAGAGGAGTAGAGTTAATTTTAGTTTCATAATCAAGTAATGATATATTTCTGTTTAAAAAAAAGCAAAAATAAATTACTTGTTATTGTATTCGGTTAATCTTATGTTAAACAAATTAAGCAGAAAGTTAAAGATGTTAATTATCCTTATTTCGTTTCTTTCTTTTCTTCTTCTTTCTCTTTTGATCTGATTTGTCTTTACCTTTTACTTTTTCTAAAAGAGTAGTAACAAATTCTTCGCCTAACATGTCTTCAAAGTCTTTAAAATGTCTAAGATCTAAATCATTTATTAATGCAGTTTTTTCAAATGTTTGAATATTTAACATATTAATTTTTGTAAGTTCATCATAATATGAGTTTAATCGCTGCGTTAGAATATGCTTTTGAAAAGCATCTACTTCTAAACTATTAACAATATTTGCAATATATTCCGCTTTTTTTTCTTCTATTTTCTCCTCAAATTTAGCTTTGTCTTTTTCAGCTTTGGTTTGTGCTTTAGCATTAAAGCTAAATAGTATAATACTAAGTGCTAAAAAAATATATTTCATTATAATTAGTTTAAAATTATTCAATTAAAGATTTTATTTTTTCTGATGGTCGGCCGATAACTGCTTGTTTATCATTAACTACAATTGGTCTTTCAATAAGTTTAGGATTGATAACCATTGCTGATATAATTTGACTATCTGTTAAATTTTTACCTTTGTAATCAGATTTCCAAATCGCTTCATTTTTTCTAACCAAGTCTATAGGTTTAATATTTAATAGGCCTATGATTTCTTTTAATTTAGCTTCAGAAACTGGCTCATCAAAATATTTAACAACTTTAAAATTTTTGCCAGAATCTTCTAAAATTTGAAGTCCTTCTCTGGATTTGCTACAACGTGGATTGTGGTAAATTGTAATCATGATTTAAATTGTAATAGAATATGTTTCTAGTTCTTTAATTAATAACTCAGGAGTTTCAAAATGTATGCCATTAATTCCTAAGTCGTTTGCTGCTTTAATATTTCTTAAATTATCATCAATAAATATAGATTTTTCAGCAGTAATATTAAAACGTTTTAATGTGAGTTCATAAATATCAGGAAACGGTTTTCTCGTTTTTTCTTCACCAGAAACGATAATGCCTTCGAACCAATGTAAAAATTCAAATCGCTTAAGTGCAATAGGGAAGGTTTCATGACTCCAATTGGTTAATGCAACAACTTTATATTTGGGATTAGCAATTAAACTTTTGAGTATTGAAACGGTTCCTTCAATAGCTTCACCAAGCATAGTTTCCCATTTATCATAATACATACGTATCAAATCTTCATGCTCCGGAAATAATGCAATACGATCTTCTGTTGCTTTTTGTAAAGGGTAACCAGCATCTTGATTTTCATTCCAATCGCTAGTGCAAATATGATCAAAAAACCATTGCATTTTTTTTCTATTTCCTTCAAATACATCTAAAAAAACATATTCTGGGTTCCAGTCAATAAGAACGCCTCCAAGATCAAAAATTATGCTATCTATTGTTGTTTTCATAACATTTATAATTGGCCAGTATCTTCTTCTTCTTTTTGTCCCATCATCATTAAATAAGCTTTCAAAAAGGGTTCCAAATCGCCATCCATAACAGCATCTACATTGCCTGTTTCATGAGTAGATCTAACGTCTTTAACTAATTTATAAGGATGCATAACATAGTTGCGTATCTGACTTCCCCATTCAATTTTCATTTTTCCAGCTTCAATATCCTCTCGTTGCGCCATTTGTTTTTGCAATTCAATTTCATATAATTGAGATTTAAGCATTTGCATTGCACGAGATCTATTGTCATGTTGCGAACGCGTTTCTGAACACGAAATTTGTATTCCAGAGGGCTTATGTGTTAGCTGAACTTTAGTTTCAACTTTATTAACGTTTTGTCCACCAGCACCACTTGATCTTGCTGTTGTAATTTCTATATCTGCAGGATTGATATCAATTTCGATCGTGTCATCAACTAAAGGATACACATACACTGAAGCAAAACTCGTATGACGTTTTGCATTGCTATCAAAAGGAGAAATTCTCACCAAACGATGCACTCCATTTTCACCTTTAAGCCAACCAAAGGCATAATCGCCTTCAATTTCTAAGGTCACTGTTTTAATACCAGCAACATCCCCTTCTTGAAAGTTAAGTTCTTTGACTTTAAATCCGCTCTTTTCTGCATACATTAAATACATCCGCATAAGCATACTTGCCCAGTCGCAAGATTCTGTACCACCAGCTCCAGCAGTGATTTGAAGTACAGCGCTTAAGCTGTCACCTTCATCAGAAAGCATGTTTTTGAATTCAAGTTTTTCAATAAGAAGTAAGGCTTTTTGGTATCTGTTTTCAACATCTTCTGCAGTAGCTTCGTCCTCTTTATAAAACTCGTATATAACTTCAAGATCTTCTAATAAAGTTATTCCTTCTTTATAGTCTTCAACCCAACTTTTCTTCTCTCGAAGGGATTTCATTATCAATTCTGCTTGCTTAGAATCGTTCCAGAAATTCGGATCAAACGTTTGTTCTTCTTCGTTCGAAATTTCTATCAATTTGGCATCTATGTCAAAGATAGTGCCTTAGTTTATCAAGGCGTGTATTGAGATCTTTAATTTGATCTGAAGTAATCATAATTTGAAATTTTAAACGAAAATAAGATATATATCTATTAGAAAAAACAAAAATAGAATTATGTTATTTCAATTTTGATTGAATTAATTCGAAATAGTCTTTTTTGTTTTCAGGTGACAAAGGAACAAAAGATACTTTTCTTTTGAAAAATAACCAATGCTTTTTCCTTATAATGTAAGGATTAAATTCAGCTTTACTTAAACCCTTTAGACTTGCTATATTTTTTTTGTCCACAAATGTAATAATACGTTTTGTGTCATTGTAGGTGTTGAGTTTAACAATTTTAAGAATAGCTTTAGACATGATACTTTTTCCTCTGTGGTTTGGGTGTGTAAAACCACCTTCTAATAAAACTTCTTTTTCATCTAGTATTGGAAACAATGAACCAAAATAATTTTGAATCCGTTGGTTTTGGTCATGTTTAAAAGCCCATTGTCTAAATACAGGTTCTTGGTTTTGGTTTACAGCAATATAACAAGTTGGAATATCTTCTTCCACTAATCTTATATGCCTCATTTTTTCTTTTAGTATATTTATGTCATTAGCATTAAATAGCCTTATCTGCAACTCAATTTTGTCTAGAAGATTTGAATCTATTTTATTAGGAAACATCTCTAAACCATAAGCGACCTCTTTATAATAGAGACGTTTGAGTATACCTTCTTTGATGATATTTAAATCTCCAGATTTAATATGGATACCAGTTATTCGGATTTGATGTAAAAGAGCTTTTAAGATAGGATTGTTTTTTATGTTGATTAGTACTTCAACAAAATATTAGACACCTATCTTTTTAAAGCGTCACAATTCTCAATTCGTAATAAATTATGTAATTTTATAGACTAATTCTTCAAAATGAAAAAACAGTTACTTTACATCGTTTTATGTCTATTAATATCACCAGTGTTCTCGCAGGTTTTAGATAATAAAGAACTAAAAAAATATAATGGATTTTTTAATTTTCATTTTGAAGAATCTCGAGATAAAATTTATTTAGAAGTTAAAAATTTAGATCAAGAGTTCTTGTATGTTAACTCACTCGCTACAGGAGTAGGTTCAAATGATATTGGACTAGATAGAGGTCAATTAGGAAGAGAACGCATTGTGAAATTCCAAAAAGCAGGTAATAAACTATTATTAATACAGCCAAATCAAAACTATAGAGCCATTACAAATAATGAACTTGAAAAGAAAAGTATCGAACAAGCTTTTGCTAAATCGGTGTTATTCGGATTTAAAATTGAAGAAGAAAAAAACGGAACCTACATCATTGATCTAACTCCTTTTTTAATGGAAGATGCTCATGGTGTTGCAGCAACTTTTAAACGAAGGAAAGAAGGAACTTATAAACTAGATCTCTCTAAAAGTGCGTTATCTCTTGATAGAACAAAAGCATTTCCTAAAAATGTAGAGTTTGAAGCATTACTAACATTTAAAGGTCAACCTACAGGTAAAAACATTAGAACTGTAGCTCCAACAGCCTCATTAGTGAGTGTGATTCAGCACCATAGTTTTATTGAATTACCAGATGATGGTTATAAAATGCGTGAGTTTGATGTGCGAAGTGGAGCGATTTCAATATCATTTTTAGATTATGCAACGCCTATTCATGAACCGATTAAGAAACGTTATATCATTCGTCATCGTTTAGAAAAGAAAAATCCTAAAGCAGAAGTTAGTGAAGCTATAGAACCAATCATCTATTATTTAGATCCTGGAACTCCAGAACCTGTTCGCTCTGCTCTTTTAGAAGGTGCGCGTTGGTGGAATGAAGCTTACGAGTCTATCGGATTTAAAGATGCCTTCCAGGTAAAAATGTTGCCATCAGATGCAGATCCTATGGATTGTCGTTACAATGTGATTCAATGGGTTCATCGTTCAACTAGAGGATGGAGTTATGGAGGAAGTGTTATAGATCCTAGAACTGGTGAAATTATTAAAGGTCATGTGAGTTTAGGAAGTTTACGTATTCGTCAGGATTTTATGATAGCTCAAGCGTTGTTAGATAAACCTTTTGCCGAACGTGATGATAATTATAAACCTATGTTAGATATGGCATTAGCAAGAATTCGTCAGTTGAGTGCTCACGAAGTTGGTCATACTATCGGATTTGCTCATAATTTTGTTGCAAGTACCAACGAAAGAGCATCTGTAATGGATTATCCTCATCCTTTAGTAAAGTTAACAAATGGAAAGATTGATTTAAGTGACGCGTATGCTGCAAATATTGGAGATTGGGACAAAGTAACAGTTGCATACAGTTATTCTGAATTTGATAAAAACTCCAACGAAAAACCAGAGCTTAATAAAATTTTAAAAGCTGCAACATTTGCTGGTCATCGTTTTATTTCAGATGCTGATGCAAGAGCAAAAGGAGGAGCACATGCTACAGCCCATCTTTGGGATAATGGTAAATCGGCTTCAGAAGAATTAGACAATGTGTTAGCTGTTAGACAAAAAGCGATTTCAAATTTTTCAAAAGATAATATTCGTGAAGGTGAACCATATTCAGTTCTAGAAGATGTTTTTGTGCCTCTTTATTTTTTCCATCGCTTTCAAACTGAGGCTGCAACTAAAGTTGTTGGTGGCTTAGATTATAATTATGCAGTAAAAGGTGATGGACAAACAATTGTAAAATCTGTAGATGCTAAAACACAACGAGACGCTTTAAATGCTATTCTTAAAACAATTTCAGCTGAAACATTAGCCATTCCAAAAGAAAAATTAGCACTGTTTCCACCAAGAGCATTTGAATATAATAGAAGTCGAGAGTCCTTCTCAGGTAAGACAGGAGTTGCTTTTGACCCAATTAGTGCAGCTGCAACAGCAAGTGATATGACTTTAAGTTTATTGTTGCATCCTGAACGTGCAAATAGAATGATTCAGCAAAAAAGTTTAGATCAAAATCAGTTAAGTTTAGAGGAGTTATTAAGCTTTGTTATGGATAATTCAATCAAGAAAAATCATCATGATTCATATTTGAAAGAGATTCAACATGCAATTAATAGTAATATTTTAAAACATTTGATGAATCTTGCTGTTAATGATAAAGCTTTTTTTCAAGTAAATGCTATTGCAAATCAGTTTCTGGAACAATATAAAAGTTTAGTCAATAAACCTCTGGCAATTAATATGAATGATCTCCAAAATAATTCATATAATAGAATTCCAGATTATAGAAATCAATATTTGAAATTAATAGAACAGTTTAATAAAGATCCTGAAGCGTTTAAAATAGAACAATCACCTAAAATACCAGATGGTTCTCCTATTGGAAGTGATTTATGTAATTACAATGATTAATTTATGATTATAGATTTAAGAAGCGATACCGTTACAAAGCCTACAAAAGGTATGCTAGATGCTATGATGTCTGCCCAAGTTGGTGACGATGTGTTTAAAGAAGATCCAACAGTAAATGCTTTAGAGGAGCGTATAGCAAACATGTTTGGAAAGCCAAAAGCCTTGTTTTTTCCTTCTGGAAGTATGGCAAATCAAACAGCGATAAAGCTACACACACAACCAGGCGAACAAGTGATATGTGACAAATATGCTCATATTTACAACTATGAAGCTGGAGGAGTTGCATTTAATAGTGGAGCCTCTTGTCATTTAATTGATGGCAAACGCGGTATGTTTACTGCTCAGCAAGTGATTCAATCTATTAATCCATCAGCATTTTACTACAGTCAGACTAGTTTGGTTGAAGTTGAAAATACGACCAATAAAGGAGGAGGCGCGTGCTGGAATTTTGAAGAATTAAAACGCATTAGAACCGTTTGTGATACTCATGAATTAGGATATCATTTAGATGGAGCTCGACTATGGAATGCTTTGGTTGCTAAAAACGAAACAACTGAGCAATACGGAGACATCTTTGATACAATTTCTGTGTGTTTAAGTAAGGGACTTGGTTGTCCTATTGGCTCTGTGTTGATAGGCGATGAGGATATTATGAAAAAATCTATTCATCTGAGAAAGATGTTTGGTGGTAATATGAGACAAGTTGGGTATTTGGCTGCTGCTGGATTATATGCTTTAGATAATAATATAGATAGATTAGCAGAAGATCATAAAAAAGCAAAAGACATAGGAATCGTTTTAAATGATTTATCGATCATCAAACTTGTGGAACCTATCGAAACCAACATCGTTATTTTTGAATTAGAATCTCATGTTGATGAAGCTGAATTCCTTCAACAATTAGCCAATAAAAATATTCACATCATTAGTATGGGAAGCAATAAACTTCGAATGGTGACGCATTTAGACTACACAGATACTATGCATGAGCGATTTTTAGACGTGTTGAATGATTTTTAAAATAGCTATCACTTAAGCATATCCATTCCAGGAATATTAGGCATTCCAGCTTTTGCTACTGCTGCCACTTCAGTTTCATGAACCGTTGAAGCACGTTCTATAGCTTTGTTTATTGTAAGAATTAAATAATCTTCAAGCATGTCTTTATCTTGAAGTAAGTCGTCGTCAATAGCAATAGATTTTATCGTTCTATTGGCAGTAATGGTTACTTTTAGTTTATTGTCGTTACTGGTTTCGTCAATTAAAACAGAGTGAAGTCGTTCTTTAGTTTCTTCAACTTTTTTCTGAGCATCTTTAAGTTTACCCATCATTCCCATCATATCTCCAAACATATTGTTAAGTTTTAAATTATAAGTTGCAAAATTACTAAATTGCCGGACTTTTAAAAAGAAAAATGAAGACGACTATTAAAGCTCCTATTGCAAGACAAATTACTAAAGAATTAAAAATCCATAATGACTTAAGAATTGATAATTATTTTTGGTTAAATCAACGAGAAGATCAAAATGTATTAGATTATTTAAATGCTGAAAATGACTACTACGAGCAAGAAACAGCTCATACGAAGAATTTTGAAAAGCAATTGTTTGAAGAAATGAAAGCAAGAATCAAGGAAGATGACTCTTCAGTTCCATATAAATACAATGGTTATTGGTATATAGTTCGTTATGAAAAAGGTAAAGATTATCCAATATACACGCGTAAAAAGGATAGTTTAGAGGCTAGAGAAGAATTGATTTTTGACTGTAATGAAATGGCTAAAGGTCATGGTTATTTCAGATTGGTAGGATTAAGCGTGAGTCCTGACAATACGATGATTTCTTTCGGAATTGATACTGTTGGACGACGACAATACAATCTTCAGATTAAGAGTTTGATTACTAATGAGATATTTTCAGATGTAATAGAAAATACCACAGGTTCTTCAACTTGGGCAAATGATAATTGCACTATATTTTACACAAAAAAAGACGAGCAAACCCTTCGGGCTAATGAAATCTATAAACATAAAATAGGAGATTTTGAAGCTGAAGATGTAATTGTATTTACTGAAGATGATGATACTTTTGGAGTTGCAGTTTATAAATCTAAATCCAGAAAGTACATCATAATTGCTTGTTATAGCACGTTAACAAATGAGTTTCATATTCTTAATGCAGATACACCTGATAATGAATTTAAGGTCTTTCAGAAACGAATACGAGGTTTAGAATATAGCATGTCTCATTTTGAAAATCATTTTTATGTGGTTACTAATAAAGATGATGCCACAAATTTTAAACTCATGAAAACTCCTGAAGACGCAACCAAACTAGAGAATTGGGTTGACGTAATTCCACATCGAACAGACGTGTTAATTGAAGATATTGATATTTTTAGAGATTATTTAGTCATTAGTGAACGGTCTAATGGTTTAAATCAAATCAGAATAAAACGTTGGGATAACACCGAAGACTATTATTTGCCGTTTGATAACGAAACCTATACAGTTAATGTAGGAACTAACGTCGATTTCGATACCGAAATTTTAAGGTATGCCTATAATTCACTAACGACTCCAGCATCTGTGATCGATTTCAATATGCAAACAAAAGCTAAAGAAATCAAAAAAGAGCAAGAGGTTTTAGATTCTAATTTTAATAAAGATAACTATACTTCAGAACGCATTTGGGCTACTGCTAAAGATGGAACTAAGATACCAATGTCTGTCGTTAGAAGAAAAGACACAAAACTTGATGGAAACGCTCCCTTATTACAATATGCTTACGGAAGTTACGGTTCTACTATAGATCCATATTTCTCAACCATACGATTAAGTTTGTTAGATAGAGGATTTATATATGTCATTTCACATATAAGAGGAGGAGAGTATCTAGGAAGACAATGGTATGAAGGAGGAAAATTACTTAAAAAGAAAAATACGTTTACCGATTTTATAGATTGCTCCAAACATTTAATAGTACAAGGCTATACGTCTGCATCACATCTGTATGCTATGGGAGGAAGTGCAGGAGGTTTGTTAATGGGAGTTATTGTTAATGAAGCACCAGAACTCTATAAAGGAGTTATTGCAGCTGTGCCTTTTGTTGATGTTGTTACGACAATGTTAGATGACACAATTCCATTAACGACTGGAGAATATGATGAATGGGGAAACCCGAATAACAAAGACTACTACGATTATATCAAGAGTTATTCTCCTTATGATAATCTATGTAAACAAAACTATCCAAACTTGTTGGTTACTACAGGTTTACATGATTCTCAAGTACAATACTGGGAACCTGCAAAATGGGTTGCAAAGCTCAGAACTTATAAACAAGATACTAACAAGCTATATCTTGTAACCAATATGGAAGCTGGTCATGGTGGAGCTTCTGGACGATTTGAAGCGCTTAAAGAAGATGCTCAGGAATACGCTTTTTTACTAGACTTAGAAGGAATTACTAGCTAGTTTTAAAAAAAAATAGTAATTTTGCAAGGTTTTACGTTTCAATTCTAACATTGATTTTGAAACTGATAAATAGCATTTATGAAACAAGACAAACAAGTATTTGATAATGTTTTACAATTAATAGGAAAAACACCTCTTATCAAATTAAATAAAATGACAAAAGGCTTTGAAGGTGATTTCTTCGCTAAAGTAGAAGCTTTTAATCCAGGTCATTCATCAAAAGACAGAATTGCACTTCATATTATTGAAGAAGCTGAAAGGCAAGGTATTTTAACTCCAGGTGACACAATTATAGAAACCACTTCTGGTAATACAGGTTTTAGTATTGCTATGGTTAGTATCATTAAAGGTTATGAGTGTATTTTAGCTGTGAGTTCTAAATCTTCAGCAGATAAAATTGATATGCTTAAATCTATGGGAGCACAAGTTTATGTGTGTCCTGCAAATGTTAGTGCAAATGATCCGCGTTCATACTACGAAGTAGCAAAACGTCTACATAATGAAATTAAAGGTTCTATTTATATCAATCAATATTTTAATCAATTAAATATTGATGCACATTACCATTCGACTGGCCCAGAAATTTGGAGTCAAACTGAAGGTAAGATTACGCATTTAGTAGCTTGCAGTGGTACTGGAGGAACTATTTCTGGAATCTCTAAATACTTAAAAGAGCAAAATCCTAATGTGAAAATTATTGGTGTTGATGCATTTGGATCTGTATTGAAAAAATACCATGAAACACGTGAGTTTGATGATAAAGAAATTTATCCTTACCGAATTGAAGGTTTAGGTAAAAACCTAATTCCTACAGCTACTGATTTTGATTTAATTGATAAATTCATCAAAGTAACAGATGAAGAAAGTGCTCATACAGCTCGTGAAATATCTAAGACTGAAGGTTTGTTCGTTGGCTATACAAGTGGAGCAGCAATGCAAGCTTTAAAACAACTTAGTGAAGAAGGAGAATTTAAAAAAGGGGATAAGGTTGTTGTTGTATTTCCAGATCATGGATCACGTTATATGAGTAAGATTTATAGTGATAAATGGATGGAAGAACAAGGGTTTTTTGATAGTAAAACTCAAGTTTCTGAAAGTATACAGTATATAAAATAAAATTAATAAATTACTAAGGAGTCCTATTGCATTTTTATGTAATAGGACTTTTTGTATTAAGGGCTTATAAACATTGGTCTTAAAATATTATGCAGTCATAATATAATTGATTAATTTTGTCCCGATTATATCTTAATTTTTCGCTTAAAAAGGTTAAGATGAACTCTAACTAACTAATTAGACTAAATTAATAGCTTTAAATGAAGGATTTATTTGAAAAGATTTATAAAGATAAAGGACCATTAGGAAAATGGGCTTCGCATGCCGAAGGTTATTTCGTTTTTCCTAAGTTAGAAGGTAAGATATCTAATAGAATGAAGTTTCAAGGTAAAGACGTAATTACTTGGAGTATTAACGATTATCTTGGTCTTGCTAACCATCCAGAGGTTAGAAAGATAGATGCAGAAGCTGCTGCAGAATATGGTTCTGCTTACCCAATGGGAGCACGAATGATGTCTGGTCATACTGATCTTCATGAAAAATTACAAGAAGAACTAGCTGAATTTGTAAATAAACAAGCAGCATACTTATTGAATTTTGGTTATCAAGGAATGGTGTCTACCATTGATGCTTTGGTTTCTAAAGATGATATTATTGTTTATGATGTAGATGCACATGCTTGTATTATTGATGGTGTTCGTTTACATATGGGAAAACGTTTCACCTACAAGCACAATGACGTTGAAAGTCTTGAGAAAAACTTAGAAAGAGCCACTAAAATGGCCGAACATACTGGAGGAGGGATTTTAGTAATTTCTGAAGGTGTATTTGGAATGAGAGGCGAACAAGGACGTTTAAAAGAAATTGTTGAGCTTAAAAAGAAATTTAATTTCAGATTATTTGTAGATGATGCACATGGTTTTGGAACCTTAGGTAAAACTGGGTCTGGTACTGGTGAAGAGCAAGGTGTTCAAGATGATATCGATGTCTATTTTGCAACGTTTGCTAAATCTATGGCAAGTACAGGAGCATTTATTGCTGCTGATCAAGAAATTATCGATTACTTAAAATATAACTTACGTTCTCAAATGTTTGCAAAATCACTACAAATGCAACTTGTGGTTGGTGCTCGTAAACGATTACAGATGCTAAAGACAATGCCAGAGTTAAAGGAAAATCTTTGGACTATTGTTAATGCCTTACAATCTGGATTAAAAAAACGTGGATTTGATATTGGAACAACTCAAAGTTGTGTGACTCCAGTATATCTTAAAGGAAGTATTCCTGAAGCGATGGCTTTAGTTCGTGATTTACGAGAAAACTACGGAATTTTCTGTTCTATTGTTGTATATCCAGTAATTCCTAGAGGTTTAATTCTTTTAAGAATGATACCAACAGCAACGCATACATTAGAAGATGTAACTGAAACTCTTGATGCATTTGATGCTATTAGAGAACGCTTAGAAAATGGAACTTATAAACGTTTATCTGCCGCAGTAATGGCTGCAATGGGTGAATAAGTAGTATAGATTGTTAAAATAAAAAAACCGATGAGAAATCATCGGTTTTTTTTATTTTAATATATTGATTTGTAGATAATTATAACAACTATATTAAGTTATACTTCATTAGTAAAAGCTACAGAGTGACAAGCAACTATTGCGGCAGTTTCTGTTCTTAATCGTGTATTACCAAGTGTTACAGGAATAAAATTAGATTGTATAGCTAATTCAATTTCTTTACTGCTAAAGTCACCTTCTGGTCCGATTAAAATAGTGATATTAGTATTAGACTTTAATTCATGTTTTAAGGATTTTCTATTTGTGTCTTCACAATGTGCAATAAATAATATTCCACTATGTTTTTGAGCAACAAAATCTTTATAATTAAGCGCTTCATTAAGCTTCGGTAAATAACAATTTAAAGACTGTTTCATCGCAGACAACAGAATTTTCTCATAACGTTCTGCTTTTATAATACGACGCTCGCTATTCTCACAAAAAATAGGAGTAATGCTATCAATACCAATTTCGGTAGCTTTTTCAAGAAACCATTCATAGCGATCATTCATTTTTGTTGGAGCAACAGCTAAATGCAAATTATACGTTTTTTTAGGTTTAACTTCAGAAGATATAATGCTTGCGATACAGTTTTTTTGATCTGCAATTATTATTTCAGAGGTAAACAAAACACCTTTACCATTCGTAATATAAAGTGTATCACCAATCGATTTCCTTAAAACTCTTACAATGTGTTTGCTTTCTTCTTTCGAAAATTGAATTTGATCCTTATCTTGAGTTAATTCAGAATTGTAAAATAGTTGCATTATTTAACAGGTTCAGTAACTTTAAGCACTTTTATTTCTTCGATGTACTTAGTGTCTTCAGTTTTTAAAATAACATAATACCATTGTTGATTTGGTATATCAACAGTAAAAATATCGTCAACCTGATGTGAATTATCTAGGACATAAGCTTCAAAATCTGGATGTAAATCTCCGTGAGTTACCCAACCTAAATCTCCTCCACGATTGGCATTTGTATCCATAGAATAATGTTTTGCTAAGTCTTCAAAACGAAATCCGTTGTTATATTTGAGTATTATATTTTGTCTAAGGATATTAATTTCTTCCATCGTTTTTTTCTTTCCATCTAAGAAAATATAACTCAGTTTCTGATACGGAATTTCATTTTTTTCGACCACTTTATAATAGGTTTTTATCATATCAGTTTTGTAAACCTTTTTAGAACCTTTTCCTAACCTGAAAAGCTCATCAGCAATTTGGGTGTGGTGTTTTTCTTTGTTAAAAGTGATGACTTGCCCCTTAAGTGATTTGTTTTTTTTAACGTATATTTTAGCTTCGTCAAGAGTTTGTATTGAATCAATCTCACTTTCAAAATCATTTTGAGAAAAGCAAACAGTTGTGATTACAAGTCCGAGTAGTAATAGTATATTTTTCAACATAGTTTTGGTTTTTGGTATAATAACCAAATTTAAAGCGAAAGTTAAATCATTGAACAGAAGTCTGATGAAGTTTTTAAGAATTGATTGTTTATAACTTAGTTTTTAGACCTGTATACGACCATCTACCATGGTTAATTTACGGTCAGCCATATCTGCTAATTCTTGATTGTGAGTGACGATTACAAATGTCTGACCAAATTCATCACGAAGTTTAAAAAATAAGTTGTGAAGATTTTCAGCAGATTCACTATCTAAATTTCCTGAGGGTTCATCAGCAAAGATGAGTTCAGGATCGTTAATAAGAGCTCTAGCTACAGCCACACGTTGTTGCTCTCCACCAGAAAGCTCATTTGGTTTGTGATGATATCTCTCTTTAAGTCCAAGAAAATCTAAAAGCACTTTTGCTCTTTTTTCAGCTTCTGTTTGATTTTTACCGTTTATAAATGCTGGAATACATACGTTTTCTATAGCTGTAAATTCTGGTAATAATTGATGGAATTGAAAAATGAAACCAATATGGTCATTTCTAAACTTAGCAAGTGATTTATCATTGAGTTTAGAAATATCTGCGTTGTTTATAAATAAAGAACCCTCTGCTTTCTGATCTATTTTGTCTAAAGTACCTAAAATATGTAAAAGCGTGGTTTTTCCAGCACCAGAAGCACCAACTATTGAGACTATTTCACCCTTTTTAATTTCGAGATTAACACCTTTTAAGACGTGAAGATCGCCATAATATTTATGAATATTCTTAACTTGAATCATGTGCTCAATTTAACACTTTAAGCTGTGATGGACAATTTTAATTAAACTGATTTGCTTTTCTTTTTGAAGACATTTTTGAGATTATTATAATCAACAAAATATTGTAATCGTAATGAAAAGGAGTGAAGTATTGGTTGTTCAAAAAGAGTGTCGACACTATCTCCAAACCCTCTTTCTGCAATAGCATCATTATTGAAGAGTTGATTTCTGTATAATGCAGTTAAAAAACTTCCTGGAGCAAATTGCCATGTGTAATTTAAGTCTAAATTCCATGTGCTATAATTAACATCAGAAGTGTCTAAGCCTAAATCTTCAAAAGAGTCTTCTGTTTTTAAAAGTCTTCCATTGTCTTGTAATAAATAAACTTCATTTTCATAATCAACAACAGACCAATAATTTCTGAAGGTCAAACCCAATGAATGAAAAGGGTTGAAGTTGTATGTTCCAGTTATTTTATTTACAATAGTTGTTTGATCACGTTGTCCAAAAACGATTTCGTCATCTAAACCATTAGAATTATTAGCGTAACCTTGATCTTTAAAAACTTCGTTATAATCAAAAGCATAAACAATTAAAAATTTATCATTAAATCGTACTCTTGGATCTAAGCCAAACCAATATTCGTTAGTATGGCGATTATCTTCAAAAAATGTTACGCCTCCAATAGTTGCATCAATAGCAAAAGTATTATTATAATTTGAGGATATCCAGATACTGGAGTTGATTCGGTTCTCAAATATGAAATAGCGACCTTCTTTTCTAGGTTCAAAATAATCAAATTGCTTTCCAGCTTGAAAATTAAAATTACCACCAAAATTGTGAAAAGATTCTTTAGTTTGAGCGTCTGCACTAATACCAAAACTCATTCCAGTGTAGACATTAGGATCTGCAAGTCTCGTGTAGTTGATATAGGTATTCCAATAATAGTTGTTGAGTTTTTTAGTAGGTTCAAAAGTTCTATAATTAAAATCAACACCTAAATTGTTGTAGTTATTTCTATAGATTAATCCAAGATCATTAATATCATATTTAGTATCTGCATAACTATGATCGATGCTATACCTATAGTTTCCATGAATTTTTCGAACCATAAGGAAAGTGCTCAAACCTGTTGTTGTGCCATCTAAACGATTCACATTACTCATTTTTGCTTCGCCTAGCACATTATAAGTATTTCTTTTGTTGGAAACATTTGCAAGTAATCCTGTCACGTTTCCATCTCTAAAATGACCATTTCTGGTTACATTAGTGTTAATTAAACTTACAGATGAATTTTTATTAAATTGTTGGTCGAGAACAATGATGTTATAATTTGATAAAGGCTCAACCACTTCTTTACGACGTTCTCCTGTTTCAGTATTTCTAATTGTAGCAAAGGTTTTTTCTGTAACAGCATTAAAAAAGCCAATTCCTAATCCTTTTTTAGTTCGTCCAGATATTTTTGTAGCATTTAATACTTTTACTGTGTTTGGCTGTTCTAATAATTCTTCATTTTCTCTAACATAAGCATCAGCACTAGGTCCATTTCCAATACGTCTAGAAAAGAATAATCCACCTTTATTAAATAAATCGACACCTTCAGTAAAAAATTGACGTTGTTCTGAAAAGGTTTGTTCAAAAGGGCCTAAATTTAAAGATAGATTATCAAAACCAACCTGACTGAAATCAGGAACTAAGGTCATGTCTAAAGTGAAATTTTCAGTAATACCATATTTTACATCTAGCCCAAACTTAAGATCTGTTTCAGTATCACCATCAAAACTATTTATTATTCCAGTTGAAAAAGGATAAAAAGCCAAACGCGTTGGAGGCTCTATGTTTCTAAGCCCTATAAGTTCCCCATGGTATAAACCAATATTACCTTTAGTAATATCAATAGGACTCCAAGTATATTGCGAACGATAACGTCTAAATTGCCTGTGAAATTGCAAACCCCAAGTTTGAATTTCTTGATTAGAAAATCGTAAACAACGATAAGGAATTTTCATTTCCACAATCCAACCATCATCTGTTATTTTGACAGCACTATCCCAAACAGCATTCCATCCAAAATCTTCACCTATACTAGGATTTGCTATAGCATCTGCTTGAGTACCTGAACTAAAAACAAAAAATTCAGTGTCATTTTGGGCATCGTTATTTGGATTTAAAACGAGACAAAAAAAATCAGATTGGCCAAAATTATCTCGATTAGTTAATTGCTTCAGTATTTTTTCTGGATTGTCATAAAGATATGCAGCAACATAAATTGCATTGTCATCATATGTGATTCTAACTTCAGTACGCTCATTTTCAGCTAAAGGAATACCCATTTCTGGTTTAAACTGAATAAAATTTGTAGCTATATCTGCAGATTTCCATACATCATCATTTAAAATACCATCAATTTTTGGAGTAATAGAGGCTCGTTTGATTTCTAATTGTTTTTTATTTTGAGCAATTAAAGAAGTACTCAATAGCAGTGAAAGAAGAATTAAAAATAAACGAAAATTCATTTTTGTAGTGATTGATTGATAGTTTGCAACTATTTAAAAAAGATTCCTTTTTTTATAAATGTTACAGATGTGTTTACAAAATTACTTAGCCTGCTTACGGTATTTTCATAAAGGAACGTTAAAATATAGTATTATGCCATTTATAGCGTATCCTAATTGCAGTTTGGAGTTATGATTTTTACTTACATTTAATCAATTTTATTAATAAAACCTTACGACATATTACTTATATGTTAAACGGACAAATTGTTGGGTTGAGTAAGATTTCAAGTATAAGAACACCTTACAGAACAAATTTTAGATTGTATAAACAATACACTTCAACCCGAAGGTGTTGCTGTTGTTATTGAAGCATCTCATATGTGTATGATGATGCGAGGTGTTCAAAAACAAAATTCTACAACCACAACGTCTGGATTTAGAGGTGCTTTTAAAAATATGGAAACCAGAACTGAGTTTTTGAAACTCATAAGTGAAAAATTGTCGTAGTTATTGTTTTGGAATGCTATTTGCTTATTGTTAAATAAATTGGATAATATATGAATTTACAAAACCTATCTAAAAATAAAAAATTGCTTTTAGGACTTCTATTTGATGCTCTTGGATATGTATCATTTATTTTTCCGCCTTTTGATTTCGTTTGGGCTCCAGCTTCTGCTTGGTTAATGACAAAATTATATAAAGGAAAAAAAGGAAAAATAGCAGCAGCTATATCTTTTGTTGAAGAGGCATTGCCATTTTTAGATGTGATACCAACATTTACATTAATGTGGCTTTACACTTATGTATTTTCTTCGGAAAAGAAAGAAGGACAGATTATCGACATCGATTAAATAAAAAAGGCTACTAAAAATATAGTAGCCTTCTTTTTTATAGTAATTATTGAATTTCTACATCTTCATATGTAACATTAATATCAGTTGAACCACCTGTTTGTGTTCCGAATTCATTATCATCATTAACTGATTCTGACTCATGAAACAATTGGATTGTAATATCGCCTGTACCAGCAGTATTAGCAGTCCATGTCGTTTCAAAACCAAGTTTATTACCATCTGCTCTAACAACATCATTTGTAGATCTAGCAAAAGTCATATCAAGACCATTAATTGTATAAATAAAGAAGTGCTCATCTGGCTCTTCATCAGTAATTTCTACAGTTATATCTTCATCTTCAATAGAATTATAGACATCTACTGTAGCTGTATATGTTGCACCAACAGTGAAATTACCTGTTACAGTCACTGTAGGAGCTAATGGACCATCGTCGCCATCTGAATCTACACTTTTTAATTCTACTATATCAGTTACATCTGCATCATTAATAAAAGTTAATGTTACATCTGTTATAACTTCTTCTTCGTTTGGCTCTCCAATGTTGCCACCATCATCATCGTCGGAACATGATGCCAAAACGGTAAGACATAAAATTGCTGTTAAAAAATATTTAGTCGTTTTCATAATTTTTGTATTTAAAAAATTGATTTTCATTGTTTTAAAGTTTAATGTATTTGTATTCATGTTTTTAATAATTAAGTTTTAATTGTAAAGTAATATTTCTCCCTAGGTCATCAGCAAAGTACCTGAGGCGGTTTAAATAATTTCTGTACGACGTATTTAATAAATTGTTAATTGCGAAAGCAATATTTAACTTGGTTTTATCTGTTAAATTAAATGTAGCGTCACTATAAAAGTGAAATAAGTTATAAGCAGCAGGCGGTGTACTGATATCTAATAACTCAGGCTCACCTGTTGTTGGATTATCTACTATGAAATTGAAGTTTGGAAATTCGTTTTGTTCAAATACCCATTCAGACTGTAAACTTGCAGAAAAATTATGCCATTTAGGAATACTATATTTAATTCGGTTTAAAGTACTAAAAGCTGGCATATCAATTAATGGTAAGTTGTTTTCATCATAACCTTTAATAATTGAGGTTTTATTTAGCCAATTAAATTGATTTGTAAAATCATAACTCATAGTTAAGTCTGCTCCAAAGAGTGTTGCATTTGTTTGTTCATATTCCCAAACAGGAAATGCGCCTCTGTTACTTTGAAGAACACCTGAAGGTCTTAGGTACATATAATCATTAATTATATTGTAAAATGCATCTATTATAAAATTAAAATCATTTTTTTTGTAACCATAAGTAATAGACAAACGATTTGAAATTTCTGAATCTAACCTTAAATCACCTAATTCTATTCGAGCTGCAGAATGGTGTAAACCGTCACTAAACAATTCGGCTGGATTTGGTGGTCGACTAGACAAACTATAATTAGCTAACAAATAACTTGTCTCATTAATGTCGTATCTAGAACCAATTGAAGCAGATATGTTGTGAAAATCAAAAACTGGATTTGTAAATATATTTCCAGAAGAAATGTCATCTCGTGGCACTTCAAATTCTGGAAAATCTACATCATAACCTCGTTCTTGCCAACGGGAAAGGCGATAAAATTTAAAAGCGTCTACACGCGTAAAATCATATCGGAATCCAGCATCTAAAAGTAATTTGTCATTCACAAGCCATTCTGTAGTGAGATAAGCTCCTAAATCATATTTTTCATAGTTCGGAATGAGTCGTCTTAATCCAGTATCTGGTGCATAATTATCTTGATAACGTGCTAGAATTCCAAAATTTAACTTTCGGTTTAAATTAGAATCCATATTAACGTCTGCAAGTAACGTATGTGTCTGCAATGATAAATCTAAAGCAGCATCATTTCTGAGTTCTCCACGTCTAATATCAAATTCTAAGCGGTTATTATTTTGATAATCATATTGAAGACTTACCTTTCCAAAGTTTTTAAATCGTTTGAAATATTTAGTTTTTAATAAATGGTGTACAACCTCCTGTTTTGGATTATCTATACCATAACTGAAGTCTCTAATTATAGATGGTTGCTTAGAGTTTATTGCATTTATTAAATCATTCACATTGCCAATATGTGATGAACTTAAAATTCCAATTTCATTATTCAAATAACTATAAAAAATTTCGAAACCACTTTCAAATTGTTTCTTACCAACTTGAAATGATAAACCTTGAGATTTCAATCCTGTATTAGTTAACACATAATTAGGAGTTTCAAAATCTCCATTTTGTTTTACACTAGCCTGAATATTTGCAAACCATCCAGATTTATAATTCTTGTTTAATTTCGTTGAAATATTGTAACCTCTTCCATTAGTTTTTCCTCCGATAATTGTTTTGCCAAATAGTGTGTCTTTTAAAATAGGTCTTGACGGATTAATTACAACAATACCACCAATAGCATCTCCACCATAAGCTAATGTTCCAGCACCTTTGATTACAGAAACTTGGTCTATAGAATTAATATCAATATTAGGAGCATGTTCAATTCCCCATTCTTGATCTTGTAAACGCACATCATTATTTAAAATCAATATTCTACTGCTATGCATCCCATTTATCATAGGTTTAACAATACCGTTTCCAGTATTTATAGATGAAACACCAGAAACTTCCTTTAGAGCATCACCAAGATTTGAAGAGCTATACTTTTCTAAAGTTTTAGCTTTTAAAACTGTTTCTTGAGCAGTTTTGGTTTCTTTTCTTGAAACCACTCCTGTAACAGAAACTTCATTTAGTTCTTCTATATGATGCTCGATATTAATTGATTTAAAAGTATCACTAATGATATTATAAGTCACTGTTTTAGTCTCACAACCAATATGTGAAATCACTAAGGTCAAATCTCCTTTGCAAAGATTCTCTATTTTAAATTTACCATCAAAATCAGATATAACATAGCGGTCTGTATTTTTAATGTAAATGTTTGCAGCTGAAATAGGAGTTCCATCATGAAAATCTATTAGTTCTCCCAAAAACGTTAGCGAACATTCTTGAGCATTACTTGTGGTCATAACCAAACAAGCAAAGCATAATATGTAATACTTCATTGAAAATTATTTAATGTAAAAAGATATTATTTTGAATAACTACATTAAATAGGGAGGACCTCTTAAATACGTTGTAAGTTGCTGATGACTTTTTAAAAATGAATGATATTCAGTATTTAATAATAGCGAGGGAAGGTTTATAGTGAGTTTAAAATATTCTTCACTCTTAACATAGAAACTGTTACTCAGATTAAACTTATAAAACTCACAGTCTAAATCCAATTCATGTAGATGCGATTGGTTTTTTCCAATACAAACTTCATGTTCATGGTGAGTAAATAGATGTGAAAATTTAACAACAGAAGGCAGCACCAAACAAACCACAGTAAGGAGTGTGGCTATTCTAAAAGCAATATGTTGTTTGTAATTATTCACTATTTAATCAGTTTACCTAAACCAAATCGTTTTAGCATTTTCTTTTCAAATTCCCAGAAAAATTTAAACTGACCAAAGAGCCAACCAAATGTCACCAAAAGGATTTGATAAAATATTAGGCCAATAATAATGAATAATACCCAATAAATAATAGGGTTTAAGTTTTCTTTAGTAATTCCAATCAGTTTCATGATAGGTCTGCCTACAAAAAGTGAAGATGATCCTGTTACAGCAAACACAATAAACACACGTATCATTTCCCATTTATAATCTAGAATCCATTTGTGTTCCAGTTTTTTAAAAATAAATAACGTTAACTTTAAAAGTAAAAAGAATAGGAGTATAGTTAAAATGATTGAAAGAATAGTCGAGTATGAATGAGAGAGACTAAAAGCGAGTTTATACGCACTATAAACTAAGCCAACTATTCCTAAAAAAGGAAATAAAAGCTGCCAGTTTTTTTGAATTTGCCAACGTGTTTTAAATGTTTCTAACATAGCTTAGAATTGCCATGCAAAGATACTTTAAATTCTAGGAACCATCGAAGATAATCTTTGATTATGTGTTAATTGAAAGTAGATAAAGTAGTTGTATAGTTTATAGTTTAAATCGTATCCATAATTAATACCTGGTCTATAATCTATTTGTGATTGATATAGGTCTGAATTATACTTTATAGGTTGTAAAACACGAGCATTCCATTCTTGTACAAGAACCCAATTTTTAGATTCCATATATGACTGTGAATAATAGCCTTCTGGTCTTGCTGTTGTTGCTAACCAGGAATTAAAACCAGGTTCAATAATTATAATATCATATTCAAGCGCATCACTTTCGAGTTTGACTATATCCTCTTCAGGGATTTCAGGCTCTTGATTTGTATTAGTGACACTTTGTGAGCTATTGCAACTCGATACTAACAAGCCAATAATAATTAGTTTAAAAATAATTTTCATAGCGTATTTTAGTTTTAAAGTTACAAAATTATCATGTGGTATTCAATTCAAACATAGGTTAGAATTAAAAATGTTATTACAATCACATAAAAAAAAGCCAGACCATTGGTCTAGCTTTAAATATTTGATATATAAATCTTTTAGTTTTTACCTCCAAAAAGACCTCCTAATAATCCACCAAGTCCACTTTGGCTCTTAGAGCTTCCTAAGACCATTCCGGCAACATCATCAATAACACTTCCATCTCCATCAGCATCAAGTATTTTTTCTAAGAAACTTTGTTCGTTTTGAGTTTCATTTCCGCCTAAAAGTCCACCTAACAATCCAGTTAATTCATTTGGATTACTAACATTGCTTTGACGTGATTGTTTTCCTAAAACACCCATAAGAATTGGTGCTGCAACTTTTAAAATATCTCCAACAGAACCAGCATCTAATCCTGCTTTTTGTCCAATAACTTGTTGAACACCGTTTTGTTTTTGCCCTAAAACATGACTAAGAATTTTTGCTCCGTCAGTTTTAACGGTATCATCAACACCACCACCAAATAATCCACCTAGATTATCTAAAATACTTCCATCATGGTTGCTGCTTAATGCTCCCATTAAGCCTTGAGCACCTTCTGGAGTAGAAGCGTTACGTTCCATTGCTTTCATTAAAACTGGTAAAGCCATAGTAAGTACACTACTAGTTTTGTTTTGATCTGTTCCAGTTGAACCTGATACACCACTTATAATGGTTTTTCCTAGGTCACTGTTTAATAAGTCTAAAATTCCTGACATAATATATTTTGTTAAAGGTTAATAATATTGAACTTTCAATGTACAAAAAAGTCCTAACATATATTAGGACTCATTTTTTTAGCTTAGGTCACATTATTAGTTACTTATTTTAGAATACTTATAATTTGATCTGCTAGTTCAGTACCAATTCTGTCTTGAGCTTCATTTGTTGCAGCACCTGTATGAGGTGTTAATGATAATGCTGGATTCATTAAAAGTTGAATTTCAGGTTTAGGTTCTTTTTCAAAAACATCTAGAGCAGCTCTAGATACTTTGCCACTTTCAATTGCTTTTACGAGTGCTACTTCATTAATAACTCCTCCACGAGCAGCATTAGCGATAATAACACCATCTTTCATTTGACTGAATTCAGCTTCACCAATAACATAGTCTTTTTGAGCAGGAACATGTAAGGTTAAAAAGTCTGCTTGTTTTAAAACCTCTTCTTTAGACGACATTTTAATTTCAAAATTAACTTTTTGTCCATCGAAGAACTCCAATTCCAAATTTGCTTTTTCCATAAAAGGATCGAATGCAACTACTTTCATTCCTGCACCAATAGCAACCTTTGCTGTAGCTTGACCAATACGACCAAAACCTAAAACACCCAAAGTTTTTCCTTTTAACTCAGTTCCTTTAGCATAAGATTTCTTTAAACCTTTAAAATTTGCATCACCTTCTAAAGGCATATCGCGATTAGAGTTATGTAAAAAACGTGCTAAACCATAAAAATGTCCAAACACTAATTCTGCTACAGAATGAGAAG